>Ga0182030_10000111_pt1 | contig 125359 bp, 117 predicted proteins | sample 812S3MmetaG_FD_121299 | JGI IMG/M metagenome (GOLD analysis project Ga0182030, IMG submission 121299) | Permafrost microbial communities from Stordalen Mire, Sweden - 812S3M metaG (Illumina Assembly) | ecosystem: Environmental > Terrestrial > Soil > Wetlands > Permafrost | place: Sweden... | reverse complement strand
CACGGTGATTCGCCGCAGCGTCGGCTCGTCGGCACCTGCCGCCTTGAGCTTTGGCACGAACACGGTGATGGGTCGCGCGTAGCCGCGAAATGCATCGCCGGAAATCAGGATGTGATCGGCAAAGCCAGCCTCGATCATTCCCATGACCAGCGGCACCACCGATGCATCGCGTGGGCTGCCTTGACGGTCGAAGCCGACGTAGGCGCCGCGGCGGCAGATGGCCTTGTGTACGTAGAGGTTCGGATCGTTGAGATTGCCCAGGTGGCCGATGGCAACCCGACGCGGATCCACGCCCGCATCTTCCAGGATGTCCAGTTGTTCCAGGGCGGATTTCCCTGGAATGCCGGTATGCGTGAAGATGGAAAGATTCGTGGCCAGGTGTGCTTTGCCGACGGCACGGAACACCCGGCGCTCCAGCGCCGTGATGTCATCCCAGGAGCCGATCTCGCCGAATGCGCCCGCCGGATACTCATCGGCCTGCCGGATCAGCGCCTGCGTAATCTGCGCCTCGCTCATGCTCGCGAGCGACTGCGGGTAAAAGGGCTGCGTGTAAAAGCCAGCGCCCTTGACGATCGGCAGCCCGGACCTCTTCGCTGCGTCACGAATGAACTTCAGGTCCATGCCGGCGCCTTCCAAGCTTGCATCCACGATGCACGCCACTCCGTCATGCTGCGCATCGCGCAATTCCTGTGCCATGAGCTCGACATCGCGCATGGGGTCAGGACCTGGCGGCGTCGGTGGCGGTGGCGATGCCGTGCCCGTCGCGGGGAGGACTATGCCCTGGGCGGCCAGTACGGCCTGTGATGCCGCACGGAAACGGGCATTGAAATCCTCGCCCAGCGACAGATGTTCATGGAACAGCGTGGCGCCCCCAGCCAGTTCGCCCGGAGCGTAATCCTTGAACAAGGTGCGGATGACCGCGCCCTTGGGAAAGCTCAACTCCTGAGCCCGGACGGCCAGGGGAGCAACGCCGATGGCGACGGTGCCCATGCCCATGATCTGCAGCGCGTCGCGACGGGTCAGGTTTGCCATATGTATCTCCGGGGATCAGTGGACCTCGCCCGTGAACGTCCGCAATCGGGTATTGGTGCGATCGGGCATTGCAAATGCGGCCTTCACGCCGGGCCGTTCAAAAATCCGAGCCACCCAGTCGCTCAGGCGTGGCGCACGCACTGCGATTTGCATCTTTGGAAACAGACGGTCGAGCGCGACCCCGCCGCTGGCAAAGAAATTGATATCGGCAAGCGAATAGTCATCCCCCGCCAGCCATGCCGTGTTGCGCAGTTGCTGTTCGACCTTGTCCACGGCCACCTCGATCTTGCGAGTGGCATTGGCCAGATCCGTCTCGCTGAACCCTGAGCGTGCAGTGCGCCACTTCTCGCGCTGTTCATGCAGCGGGATGCGCTCCATCAGCCGTTCGAACTCTCCGGCCTCGACGGAGCGCGCGATGGTGCTGACCAGCCGGTGCCAGCCGTGCATCGAGACATAGTTCAGGACATGTTCGTCGCAGAACTTGTTCCAGTAGCGCATGCGTGCCTTGCCCAGCGGGTCTGCCGGGCGCAGTGCCGGAGCCTCGGGAAACGCATCCTCCAGGTATTCGCCTATCACCGTCGTATGCGTGATGATCTGTCCATCATGGTCGAGTACCGGAACCTGACCTTCGGGATTGATCGCGACGAACCAAGGCTCGTGCTGCTCGAAGCGATGCAGATCGACGTAGATGCTCTCGAATTCGAGGTCTTTTTCCTTGAGGCTGATGAGTGTCTTCAGGGAATTCGCGACCGGTTCGGCGTGGTACAGCTTCAGCATTATCGGCGCGTCTCCAGCATGTCGGCCAGGAATGGGTCGGGTAGTCTTGCCGCATTATTGCGCGACACGGCTGACCAGGCGCTACAATTCAGCTACACCAATTGACTACGGGGAAACGCCATGTCGGAGGTTCTGAGCGCGAGCGAACGCATGGAAATAGAACGGGCCTGCGAGCGCCTGACCTATGCCTACGGCCGGGCATTGGATCTGGGCGATATGAACGCTGCCGCGGACTGTTTCGCCGAAAATGGCTCCTTTGCGCGTCCGATGAATCCCGGGCAGCTGATCCAGGGACGCGAGGCCATCCGGACGTCCCTGCTGACGCGTCCGAAAACGCTGTTGACGAAGCATCTGACCACGAGCGTCATGATCGATGTCGAGAACCGGGATGCCGCGCGCGGGCTGTCCTACCTCACCATGATTGCGACCACCCCTCCCGAAGGGGCGGCGCCGCCGTTCATCTCCAATGGGCCGGTGTATTTCGGTGAGATGCAGGATCGTTTCGTGCGGGAGAAGGGGGCGTGGAAGTTCCTGGAGCGCCGCGGGTCAATCCAGATGAAGTTCTCGGGGGCTGGCCCTCAGACCTGACTGCCGTTCCAGCGCCAGCAGCCGCGCCTTGACCTCAAGGCCGCCGGCGAATCCCGTCAGTTTGCCATTGGCCCCGATGACCCGGTGGCAAGGCACGACGATGGAGAGCGGATTTGCGCCATTGGCCGCGCCCACTGCCCGTACGGCCTTGTGGCTGCCGATCTGCGTGGCGATCTGCCCATAGCTGCGGGTTTCGCCAAATGGAATGGTGCGTAGCGCATTCCACACCCTGGTCTGAAAATCCGTGCCGGCTGGGTCGAGCTTGACCGTGAACTTGCGGCGTTTGCCGGCAAAGTATTCCTCCAGTTGCTGTTGCGCACGCAACAGCAGCGGGTGATTTGCCTCTTCTTTGATGTGTGCCAATCGCACCCGCAATGGATCGTCATTCTCCCACAGCACGGCCGCAAGGCCCCGCTCGCTGCCCACGAGGGTAAGCAGGCCTACCGGCGATCTCATCGTTTTGTACAGGTAACTCATGGCGCACTCCTCGACGCTTGACTGCGTATGGCGGGTCAGAACGGCGAATACTGGGCTTGCTCGGCACGGCCTGCTGGCGGATTCCGGACATCGATGTTGCCCCGCCGCCCGGTTACATTGGTGTCCGAAAACCGCTAGTCGGGGTGGCAAATTGGTGGGAGTATTCTGCCATGGACCTCGACCACGACGCCTGTTACCGGGCGGTAAAACTACGCGATAGCCGCTTCGACGGGCGCTTTTTCACGGCCGTGAAGACTACGGGAATCTATTGCCGCCCGATCTGTCCGGCGCGCACGCCGCAATCCCGCAACGTCATGTTTTTCCCGACTGCGGCCGCTGCCCAGGAGGCCGGGTTCCGCCCCTGTCTGCGTTGCCGACCCGAGACGGCGCCCGACATGCCGGCATGGCGCGGCACCTCCAATACCGTCTCGCGCGGTTTGGCATTGATCGAGCTCGGCGCCCTGGACAGCGGCAACGTTGATGCTTTGGCCGAGCGGCTCGGTGTCGGCGAGCGGCAAATGCGCCGGCTGTTTCGGCAGCACCTCGGGGCATCGCCGATTGGAGTCGCGCAAACCCGCCGGATCCTGCTGGCGAAGCAGCTCATCCACGAGACTCATTTGCCGATGACCGAGATTGCATTCGCGGCCGGGTTCGGCAGCATCCGCCGCTTCAATGAGACTTTCCTCGCGTTGTTCGGCCGACCGCCGGGTGCATTGCGCCGTCTGGGCGGTCCGGACGTCGCGCTCGCGGATCAGGGTGAATTCAGTCTGCTATTGCGCTACAAGCCGCCGTATGACTGGCCGGCGATGCTCGGTTTTCTCAGGCAACGTGCCATTCCCGGCGTCGAATGGGTGGCGGACGGATGCTATTCGCGGACCATCGCACTGGGCGGTGTTCAGGGCCGGATCAGTGTGCGGCCCGCCGCAGGCAATGCGCTGCGCGCGAGTATTCGTTTTCCCAAGCTCGCGATGCTGCCCAATATCATCGCCCGGCTGCGGCGGCAGTTTGATCTGGCGGCGGATCCACTGAGCATCGCGGCACATCTGGCAACGGACCCGGTACTGGCGCCGCTGTTGCAACAGCGTCCGGGCCTGCGGGTACCGGGTGCCTGGGATGGTTTCGAGTTGGCCGTCCGCGCGGTACTGGGGCAGCAGATCACGGTCTCGGCCGCCATCGGACTGGCCGGGAAACTGGTCGCCGCCCACGGAGCGCCGCTGTCGAATCCGGATCGGCATCTCACGCATGTGTTTCCGACAGCTGCAGCGCTGGCCGAGGCGGATCTGACCACACTGGGCATGCCGCGCAGCCGCGCCGCCACCCTGAGCGGCGTCGCCGCCGCCGCGTTTGCCAATCCGGAACTGTTCGGCGCGCACTGTGAACTCGAAGAGGCGATCGCGCGCCTGCGCGCCATCCGCGGGGTAGGAGAGTGGACTGCGCAGTACATTGCGCTGCGGCAGCTGCGCGAACCCGACGCCTTTCCGGCCGCCGATGTCGGGTTGATGCGCGCCCTGACCGATCAGACGGGACGGCGTCCGTCCGCGCCGCAAGTTCTGGCGCGCGCGCAAGCGTGGCGCCCATGGCGCGCGTACGCAGCCCAGCATCTGTGGGCCAGCGCCTAGATCGCCGCAGGAATGTCCGGCTCTTTCACCCGCAGCAAAAGCCCCATTCCGACCATCAGGAAGGCGATGCCGCTGGCAATACCGATGCGCTGACTTTGGGAAATCGAAGTCACCAGCCCGATCACCAGCGGTCCGACGAAGGATGTGGCCGTTCCCGACATGGCATAGACGCCGAAGAACTCATTCAGCATGGCCGGGGGCGCGAGCTTGCCCATCAGCGCACGACTGGAGGACAGACCTCCGGTGACAAAGGTCGCGGCGAGGACCTGCGCGACGCAGAACACGATGTCCGGAATGGTCGGAAACACCCCGCCATAATGCTGCAGCGGCTGCTGCAGTTTGATGAACAGTGCGGTATCGGGACTGGTCGAACAGACGATCACGATGGCCAGCAGCGAGCCCGCGACGAAGATCATGGCGCTGCGGCGCGAACCGATTTTCAGATCCATCCAGCCGGCCAGGGCGCCGGCCAGTGCCGCCGCGACGCTGTTCAACAGTCCCTGCACGATCAGCGCATCGGCGCCCCAGTGCAGGACACCCGCAGCGTAGATCCCGCTGAAACTCATCAGGACGACAAACCCCTCGTTGTAGGTCATGCGCGCAATCAGGAAAATGCCGACATTGCGGAATTGCCGCACCCGGGTCAGGGTCTCGAGGAGACTTTTGAGACCCTTGCGAACCGCCTTGCCGGCGCTCAGTCGGGTACCGGGAGAGTCCGGAGTGAACACGAACAGCGGCAGGCCGAAGATCAGCATCCACACGGCCGCCAGGATGCCGACCGCGCGCTCGGGTTGATGCATCGCCTTGTCGAGTCCGAACAACGGGTGAGCGTTCCAGCTCCAGGCGAACAAAAAGAACAGAAAGAGAATGACGCCAAAGGCATTGCCCAGCGCAAAGCCCATGCCACTCCAGAATCCGATGCCCTGTGGGGCGATGTTCGGCAGCATGGCATTGCAGAAGACGGCTGAGTATTCATAAAAAAGCATGCTGCCGACAATGGCGGCCATGATCCAGACCAGGCCGACGTTCATGCCCGGGGTGGCATACCACAGCGCCATCATCGACGGAACGCCCACCGCGATGCAGCCCACCAGCCAGGGTTTGCGCCGCCCGCCGGCATCGGCGATGGCACCGAGAATGGGCGCACCGATGGCCACCAATATGGCGCCGACCGCGCTGGTGTAGCTCCAGACCACCTGGCCGTGCACCGGATCGACAATCACCACGGTGCTGAAGTAGGCGGAAAAAACGAAGATATTGACCAGCACATTGTCGGGAATGCGTGCGCCGTCAAAGAGCGCCCAGGACCAGCGACCGAGCAGGGTTCTTCGATCCACCGGCGCCACGCCGGCAGCCACCATGTTCAATTCCACAGCATCCCCTTAGAAGCGTCCGTTGTTGTTCTTGGTGCTCGCGGCCACGGGTTGCATCACGTCCCAGTGCTCGACAATCTTGCCATGGGCGATGCGAAAGATATCCACCACCGCGAAGCCATCATCGCCGGGATGAAAAATGACATGGACATGCGCGGCCACGAGATCTCCATCGACCAGCATGCGCTTGACCCGGTGTTCGGCCTTCGGGTACTTGACCTTTGCCCGGTCGAGCATTTCCTTCAGGCCCCCGGAGCCGGTGGCGGCATTGGGATTGTGCTGAATGTAGCCCGGATCAAACAGCGCATCGACCGCTCCGGAGTCGATCGGCCCGAGTACTTCCTCGTATATGCGTTTCACCAGGCGCAGATTCGCCTTGTCCTGTTTACTTCTGATGGTCACTTTGCCTCCATGGCCAGTGCTGCCCCCGCCGGGCTTGCCATGCTGGGCGAATACTGCCATTTTCTGCGTCCTCGCGCCGGTCCACCGGGGGGACCATGAAATCGATGCTCATCGGCACTGTGCTGCTGGTTGCCGCAGTGCAGCCGGGTTTCGCGCAGCCGGTGGTCAAACCGTTGACCTGTGACCGGGTGTGCCTTGAGGGCTACGTGGATCGTTACCTGGATGCGATGCTGGCCCATACGGTCCGCGATGAAGCGCAATGACGGCCAGGGCTACTACCCGTTCACCGATGACTGCGATCGCTACGAGAATGGGAACCACTCGACCAATGTGCCGATGCGCAATCCGGAAACGGGCCAGAACGAGGTGATGGGCTGCAAGCGGCAGTTCGAGGTGGCACTGAAAAATGTGGTGTCACGTGTGCGCGACCGGCGCTTCGTCGCCGTGGATCGTGAGCGTGGTATCGTGTTTGCGTTCGCGTTCTTTGATCACGAGAACATCAATTGGACCTGGCAGCTGGGCGAGCTGTTCAAGATCCAGGACGGCAAGATCCGCCGCATCGAGGCGATCTTCCAGCGTGTGCCGTACGGCATCAATTCGGGATGGAGCACCTACGAGCAGGGCAGGTCGGATCAGCCGCAGATCATCAGATAACCATAAAGGGCGAATACCAATGAAACGTTTCACTTTCGCATGTCTTTGTCTCGCGCTTGGCGGCGCAGCCTCGATTCCCGCGCTCAGCCACGCCGAGGTGTCCTGCACGCGCGGCGGCCTGCAGCAGGCAGTCGACCTGTACATCACCGCCCAGACCAAGGGCGATCTGTCCGCCTTGCCGTTGGCGAAGGGCGTCGGCTATTGGGAGAACACGGCCGCGGCTGACATGCTGAAAGGCCTGATCGCCAAACCGATGAAGATTGATCATCATCGCAGCTTTCTTGATGCCGATACCTGCCAGACGATTACCGAGGTGATCGTCACGGATAAAGCCGCCCCTTATGTCTTCAGCACGCGTCTGCGCGTCAATCACGACAAGATCGTGGAAATCGAAACCCTGTGGACCACGACGGGGTACTGGCTCTTCGACGCCGACAAATACCTGAAGTATTCCTCCACGGAGGATTGGGGTCCGATCCCGGCGGAGAAGCGCAGTTCGCGCGGCACACTGGTCGCGGCGGCCAACGCCTATCTTGATGCCTTCCTGGAAAAGAAAATCGACCTGGTACCGTGGGGTTTCCCCTGCGTGCGCGTCGAGGGGGGTGGTGGCTACACCGGCAAAGGATCCCCTTCGGACAGCTGCGAGGTCGGCGTTCCGGCCGGGGTGAACATCGCCAATCGTCGTTTCGTCGTCGATGAGGTGCAAGGAACGGTCTCGGTGTACTGCACGTTCGGTGCCGGAGGCCCAAACGGCGGCAGTGGTGCGCCGGACAGCCATCTGTTCCGAGTGGAGAACGGCAAGCTGCGCTATGTGCACACCTTGACACACCTGCTGCAGGCTAATTTCAGGGGAACGCCGCCAAAATCCTCCGGGAATCCGTGATGCGATCATTTCCGACGCGGTCAGCGCCTCGACTCGTTTAGTGCCGGGGGCCCTCGAGAACCCCGGGCGCCCGCAGCGCAATGGCGTAGATGTATTCGCAGGCGGTGACGTATAGCGTCTTCGCGTCATCGCCACCAAAGGCAAGACTGGAAGCACACGTGGTCTTGCGCGGCTCCGCATTGCCGAAGGTTGGCAGGTGCAGGAGGCCAAGCAGCCGACCGGTCGGCGCCGTGATGCGTACGGTGCCGGGCAGGGCGTCCGTTGACCACAGATTGCCCGCGCTATCCGTTTTCATGCCATCGCCGATGCCGCTGCCGTGGGTAAAGATCTCGCCCGCACCCACGCTGCCGTCCGCATTGATCGGATAGCGCATCACCTTCGGATCCGGGGAGATCGTGCCGGCGGAGAGGTACAGGTATTTGTCGCCAGGCGACAGTGCGATGCCATTGGGCTCTGCGCCGAGCTGCTCGCGGCTCACGACCAGCGCAACTTTCCCATCCTTCCATCTCCAGACCGAGTCGGGCATCTGGGCGAGGGGCCCGCGAATACCGCCGCGAAGTCCGACGTCTGAATCGGTGAAATAGATGGCACCGTCCCCAGCTATCGCGACATCATTCGGTCCATTGAAGTGTTTTCCTGCGAAACCGGCCGCGAGCACCGTTCGAGTGCCGTCCTTTTCCAAGCGCTTGATGGCCAGATCCTGGCCCGCGCACCAGATCAAGCGTCCTTCTCGATCGATACCCGTGCACCCGGGGCCCATCAGCAGCACATGGGCCCGTCCGATCTGCGCAAACTTACCGACATTGGCAAAATCCTCGCCGCTGTATCCGGCGCGGTCCAGGTATACGGACACCTTGCCGGCCGCGGTGACTTTGTAAATGACGTTATCGATGATGCTGCTCGCGAGCAGATAGCCTTCGGCGCCGTCCTGCCCGGCAACCCAGACGGGTCCATCAATGAAGCCAAATCCAGCGGCAACCGTTTTGAGCTTGGCATCGGGCGCGATGAGGGCATCAAGGGTCGGATCGGATCTGGTGATGCTGAACGAAACCGGCTCAGCATTCGCAGGAGCCGGTTGTGCGCCGGCTTCGGACAGGCCGAGGCACACCATCAGCATGGAACAAACGGCCAGCCCGTTGACTGCTGCCACGCCGGTCAGACCGATTCGGCTGTAGTCATGACCGGGCGCAATGATTGCAGCAAGGATTCCAAGGCATCGGTCGAAATGGGCTTGGTAAGGTGATGGTCGAATCCGCAACGGAATGCGCGCTCCCGATCCGCTTCCTGGCCCCATCCGGTGACCGCTACCAGAATCGTCTCACGGCCCCACGGGGTCGCCCGAATGGTTGTGGCCAGCTCATAGCCGCTCATGTCCGGCAGTCCGATGTCGAGCAGCATGACTTCGGGCTGCAGGGCTGTAACAAGTTCGAGTGCCTGGCGGGCGGTATAGGCCGTGCGGACGCGATGTCCCGACAGTTCCAGAAGGGTGGCGCAGCTCTCGGCGACATCCTGATTGTCGTCGATGATCATGACTTCCAGGCCGCCGGCGGCAGTTCGGGCCTGTGCGGCAATCGCGACTTCGGCGGGCACCGCTGCCGGCGAGCCCAACGGCAAATGCACGATGAACTCACTTCCCTGATTGAGCCCGGCGCTGCGGGCCTCGACTCTGCCGCCGTGGAGTTTGACGATACCGCGAACCAGCGCGAGCCCAACGCCAAGGCCGCCTTCCGAACGTTCCAGGGCGGAGCGCGCCTGAGTAAATAGCGTAAAGAGCCGCGGCAGCATTTCCGGCCCAATGCCAATGCCGTTGTCGCCGATCGAAATCGCGAGCTCGTTGTGCTCGCGAGCCACCTGCACCCGGATCGAGCCCTTCGGGTCGGTGTATTTGGCCGCATTGATGAGAAGATTGGAGAACACCTGTGTCAGGCGCACGGCATCTGCGTCCAGGTATACGGCTTCCGCAGGCAGGTCCAGCACCAGCTCGTGTTGCTTGCCATCGATCACGGGTCGTGCCGCATCGATGGCGGAGGCGATAATCAGCGCCAGTTCGGTCCGGCTCTTCTTGAGCTCGATTGAGCCGCGCGTGATGCGCGACACGTCGAGCAGGTCGTCGAGCAGGTGGGTCATGTGAACGACCTGTCGTTCCATCACTTCGTTGGCACGTGCCCGCTGCTCGGTCGTGAGACCGGGCTTGCGCATGGCGGCCAATGCATACCGGACCGGCGCGAGTGGATTGCGCAGTTCATGAGCCAGCAATGCCAGGAACTCGTCCTTACGGCGATCACCCTCACGGAGTGATTCTTCACGCAAGCGCAGTGCCTGCTCCATCGTGCAGCGCCTGATGAAGTCGCAGGCATGGCGTACAAACAGATCCACCACCCCCAACTCCTGCTCGGTCGGTCGATGTGCAGACTTGAAGTAAGTCGACAGCATGCCCACCAGGATTCCATCCGGGCCGATCAGGGGAGCCGACACCTCCGCCCGATAGTCGGCGGCGCGTGCGACAGGGCGCAGGGACTCGTAGGATGGGTCCGTTTCTATGTCTTCAATGACAACGCGTGCGCGTGACTGCAACGCCCGGCCGGGAGCCGAGTTGCTCGCGGCCGTGATCTGCTGGAAGGCCTGGAGGAAATCCAGGCCAAAGCCGCGTTGTGCCGCAATGCGCAGCACGCCGCAGCCGTCGTCCAGCAACTGCATGTGGCCTTTGTCCGCCCCAAGCAGGTCCACGACGGAAATTAGGATCTCTTCCAGACCGCCCTGGAGTGTGTGGCAACTCCACAGCCGTGCCGTGCATTCATTGAGCTTCGCGAGTGCATCGGCATCCGCCTTCAGCTGCCCCTGTGTGAGGCGCAACTCGCGCTCGGACCGGTGGCGATCGGAGACGTCGCGGGCAATTTTTGAGGCTCCCACAATGATCCCTTGTGGGTCGCGCACCGGTGACACGGTCAGCGAGACCGGTATGCGCCGCCCGGCTTTGGCAATGCGCACCGTCTCGAAATGATCGACACGCTCGCCGCGTTTCAACCTTTCCAGAATCTGCCGCTCTTCAGCCTGCAGTTCCGGAGGGACAATAATCATGATGGGCTTGCCGATGACTTCGGCTGAGGTATAGCCGAAGAGACGTTCGGCCGCGCCGTTCCAGCTTTGGATGCGGCCCTCGAGCGTCTTGCTGATGATTGCATCGTCGGAGGAATCCACGAGCGCCGCCAGTCGCGCCTGCACGATGAAGTTTGATTGCGAAATGGCATCCGCCGGCGACTGTGCCGCAAGCTGCGCGCTGCTCTCCGTCGTTCCCATTGGATTCCTGGTCCGCGACTGAACGCCGCCTGGCGCCATTATAGGCACCCCAGTCGCCGCCGCAGTGCCCGCCATCACGGGCAGTTGTCGCGCAGAAATGGCTGTTTTTGTGTCAGTTGCGTCCTACTGTTCTCCGCGGCACAGACTTCTCGAGATGCTTTGCCTGCAGATGTGCCTAATGCGCCATGGAGGCGAGCGCGGCCGCATTGAGATGGGCAATGGAGCGGGTGTCCTGGAAGGCGCGGACCCCTTCGATGCCCTGTTCGCGACCGATCCCCGAGGCCTTCATGCCGCCGAATGGCGCGCGCAGGTCCAGGCGGGTTGCGCCGTGGTCATTGACCCAGACGTACCCGCACACCAGCTGGCCGCCGACGCGATTGGCGGTCTTGGGGTCGGCGGTCCACACCGAACCGGCCAGGCCCGCCCAGCTGTCGTTCGCCATCCGCACGGCTTCCTCTTCGGTCTCGAACGGAATCACCGGAATCACCGGCCCGAACTGCTCTTCGGTTACCACGCGCAGGGTGAGCTTGGGGTCGACGACGATGGCGGGGCGGACAAAGTTGCCGCCTTTCATGTCGCCGCCGGGCAATTCGCCGAATTCCAGTACCTTGGCGCCGGAGTCCTTCGCTTCCTGGATCAGGCTGTCGACAAAGATCTTCTGCGCCGGTGAATGCAGCGGTCCCATGGTCGTGTCCTTGTCGAGGCCATAACCGAGCTTGACCTTCTCCAGACGTACCGACAGGCCCCTTACGATTTCATCGAGCCGGGACTTATGCACGAATAGCCGCTTGGCGTTCATGCAGATCTGCCCGGTGGTGTCGTAGATGGCTGCAAAGAGCCGGTCCAGGTGCACGTCATCGAGAATCGCATCCTTCAGCACGATGGCCGCATCGTTGCCGCCAAGTTCCAGCGTGACGCGGGTGAGGCTGTGGGAGGCCAGTTCCATCATCTTCTTGCCGCCGTTGACGGAGCCTGTGAAACAAACCTTGGCCACGTCGGGGTTGCGAATCAGGGCGGTCATGTTCGCATCTGCGCCGGTGATGACATTGAGCACGCCGGGCGGCAGTTGCTCGGCAATGCGCTGCACAACCCGCGCCGTGGCCAAGGGGGCCGTCAACGGCGGCTTGACGATGACGGTGTTGCCAGCCAGCAGTGCATGCGGCAGTGCGGCACCCAGAATGGCAATGGGCCAATTGAAGGGCACGATGATGGTGACCACGCCCAGCGGCTGATAGGCGACCGTGGTCTCTACCGGAATCGCGCCATGAACGGGGGGCAATACCTTCGATGCGTTGACCTCGTCGGCGTGGCTCAAGGCCAGCCTCCAGCGCAGCTCCAGCACCAGCGAATCGACCCACCCTTCAAATCGGACCTTGCCGTTCTCCTGCGACAGGATGGCCGCGTCGGCATCACGGTTTTCGGCGATACCCTTGAGCGCGGCGAGCATCTTCTCGGCGCGCTGCTGGGGCGACAGGGCGGCCCAGGCCGGATAGGCGGCCTTCGCAGCGGCGACGGCATCGCTGACATCCTTCGTGGTGGCCGCAGCGGCATAGCCCACGACCAGACCGGGCTTAGCCGGATCGGCAATCGCCATCGTGTCCGCAGTCTGTCGTACCTTGCCCCCGATGTACAAAGGAGTGGCTACTGAATCTGACATGGATGCTACCTCGTTATGTTTTCTGACTGCGGCGCGCGGAATGCTCGCAGGTTACCCTGATTTCCCAGCGCGGGAAAAGAGTGCGTCAACGCTGAACGGACCTTTTCGGCGGTGAAGGTGGCGAAATCCATCACCGCCTGCGGAATCTGATGGCGGCTCACGTAGACGGCGTAGAGGTCCGCACCATCGCGGTGATAGCGGGGCAGCACGCGGACGAGGCGGCCGGCCGCGATGTCGGGGGCCGTCACCGAGTCCGGCAGCAGTGCGATACCGAGCCCCGCGATCGCCGCCTGCAGCACCACGCGCGAAGCATTGGCGCGAAATCGTCCGCTGACTTCTATGCCGTGAGGGCCCTGCGGGCCTTGCAGCTGCCAGATCACCGGTCCGGGGCGACCGGACTGCACCAGGCAGTCGTGCGCAGCAAGGGCTTGGGGTGTCGCAGGCGAACCGCGGCTGGTTACATAGGATGGGCTCGCCACGAGTGCGAAGTGGCTATCAATGAGTTTGTGACCCACGTGCCAGGCCTCCACCAGATGCTTCGCCCGGAATGCCACATCGATGCTCGCCGCGATGAGATCCGCTTTGGCATCGTCCAGGAGGAACTCCATTCGCAGCCGTGGACGAATGGCCAGAAATTCCGCGATCCATTCGAGCCGGAATACGTCGAAGAAATCGGTGGGCGCAGCCACACGGATCACGCTGCCCGCGGGAGGGTCGCCGTCACTCCATTCCTTTCCGGCCAGCACCAGGGTGGAAACGGACGGCTCGCAGCGATCGAAGAATTCCCGGCCGGCGGCCGTGAGGCTCAGCTTGCGCGTGGAGCGATGGATGAGTCGGCTGCCAAGTTGGGATTCAAGCTGCCCAATCTTGCGGCTGACGGAGTTCGCAGGCATTCCCAATCTTTGTCCGGCCTGCGCGAAGCTGCCGGCGCGCACGACTTCCACGAACAGAAGAGTGTGATTGAGATCGATCACATTACGTGTGTTTTTGGATGACACCCGTCCTATTATGCCATCTAGTCGACTAATGGGCGCGAGCCTATTCTGCCGCCTGTCCGCCCCGGCCCTGAAACTCCCCGAAGGAATCCCCGATGGCTAAAGTACTGGTGCTCTACTACTCCTCCTACGGTCACATCGAGACGATGGCGAACGCCGTCGCGGATGGGGCGCGCTCGAGCGGCGCTTCGGTAGATGTGAAACGGGTCCCCGAGACCGCTCCGCCCGATGTCGCCAAGGCCGCCCACTTCAAGCTCGACCAGGCAGCGCCCGTTGCGACCATCGAGGATCTGCGCAACTACGACGCCATCATCGTGGGCTGCCCCACCCGCTTCGGACGCATGGCTTCACAGATGGCGAGCTTCCTGGATCAGGCGGGGGGGCTGTGGGCGAGCGGGGCACTGAACGGAAAGATCGGCGGCGCCTTTACCGCCACCGCCGCACAGCACGGCGGCCAGGAGACAACGCTATTCTCGATCATCACCAATCTGCTGCATTTCGGCCTGGCCGTGGTCGGTTTGCCGTATAGCTTCCAGGGACAGATGACGCTCGATGAGATAGTTGGAGGCAGCCCCTACGGCGCGACCACCATCGCCGGCAGCCAGGGCCAGCGTCAACCGAGCAAGATCGAGCTTGATGGCGCGCGCTTCCAGGGCAAACACATCGCAACCATGGCGGCCAAACTCGCCGGCTGACGTGGCAGGTTGGAACCGGGCGTGGACGCGGAACATGAAGCGCCTGTTCTGATTGCAGGCGGGGGCCTGGTCGGTCTGTGCGCGGCCGCCTTTCTTGCCCAGCGGGGCATCCGCTCCATCGCCATCGATCGGTTGAAAGAAAGCTCACCGCTCCCGCGGGCGGCTTTCTTCCACATGCGCACGCTTGAGATGTTTCGCTCCCTGGGTATCGAACACTCGGTCCGCGAGGGTTCCGCCAAGGACTTTGTGCCCGAGGGAGCGATCGTCGCGCTGGAGAGTGTGTCGGGCCGCAAGCTCGCCGACATCATGCCGAGCCTCAACGAAGGCGTTGAGGAACTCAGTCCGTGCCGCAGGCTGTATCTGAATCAGCCGAATCTTGAGCCCATCCTGCGCACTCGCGCCCGGGAAGCGGGGGCAATCGTCATTCAAGGCGCGCAGATCACCGATGTGACGCAGGATAGCGCCGGCGTCAGCGTAGTCCTGAAGGATGTGGACAGCGGCGCGCAGCGCAGCGTGCGTGGCCGCTACCTGATCGCGGCCGACGGCGGGCATTCGATAGCGCGTGAGGTTCTGGGCATCGGCTATCAAGGGCGCGGGGCATTCTCCAATTCGCTCACCATCTATTTCACGGCGGATCTGTCGCCATGGCTGGGCGATAAGGCCTGGTCGATCATCTATGTGAGCAATCCCGCCGTGGGCGGATTCTTCCGGATGAATCGCACGGTGCAGGCCGGCTTCTTTGCCGTGAATGTCGCGGGCGATCCGCAGCTCGATCCGCAGTCAGCGGCCAATGCTTCGGCCGACGTGAGTGAAGCGCGCCTCGTGGAGCTGGTTCGCGCCGGCGTGGGGGTAGCGGATCTGCCGGTGAAGATCGACGGCATGACCCGTTGGCGAGCCACTGCGTGCGTTGCGGAAAGATTCCAGGAGAAGCGCATTTTCCTAGCGGGCGATGCGGCGCACCTCATGCCGCCGAACGGTGGTTTCGGCGGCAACACTGGCATTCATGATGCGCACAATCTGGCCTGGAAGCTGGCGTTCGTCCTGAAGGGTTACGCGCACGAACGCCTGCTCGACAGCTACGCGCGCGAGCGCAAGCCCGTGGCGCACTTTACGGTGGAGCAGGCATTTTCGCGCTACGTGACGCGCACGGCACCGTGGCTTAAGTCCACCCAGAAGACCGAGCCGGTGGTGCCCGACATCGAAATCGAGATCGGCTATCTCTATGGTGCGGATGATGCCATACATGCGGATCCGCGCAGCACCCGCGGGCAGCCGGGCTCGCGCGCGCCGCATCTCTGGATGAGGCATGCGGGCAGGCGTGTTTCGACATTGGATCTGGTCGGCAACTTCGTACTGTTCGCCGGCGCCGATGGCGCCGAATGGATGCAGGCGGCAGCGGTATTGTCGGACAGCCGCGCCGGCGTGCCGCTGGATGCTTACCGCCTTGAACACGATCTGATGGACAGCAGCGGCAGATTTGCCGAGAGTTATGGAATCACCCGAGGCGGCGCGGTACTCGTGCGGCCTGATGGCTTCGTCGCATGGCGCAGCCCGGCGAGCGTCACCGATTCACGCACCGTCCTGCGAGATGCGCTGGCGCGAGCCGTGGGCAACTGACGCAGCAACGGCGGCGCGTCCGTACGGCAGCGCACAGACTTGCCGTCACCATTCGGTTTTAGTGACCGATGCAAGACGTGGTGCGCTCGAAAACCGGCATTCCGGGGCTGGATGCGGTCCTTTGTGGCGGTCTCATCGCCAGCCGCTTGTATCTCGTTGACGGCACACCCGGAGCGGGCAAGACCACATTCGCACTCCAATATCTGCTCGAAGGTGTGCGCGCCGGGGATCGCTGCCTCTTTGTGACGCTCTCGGAGACGCGGGAGGAACTCGCCGCCGGCGCCGCCTCGCATGGCTGGTCTTTGGACGCGATCGACGTCTTCGAGCTGATCGCCAAAGCAGATGAACTCGATGGTGAGAGCGATCTGACGATGCTCAACCCCTCGGAGGTCGAGCTGACGGAGACGACCCGCAAGGTGATCGAGGCGGTTGAGCGGTACAAGCCCCATCGCATGGTCTTTGATTCATTGTCGGAAATGCGGCTGCTGGCCCAGAGTTCGTTGCGGTATCGGCGCCAGCTGCTGGCACTGAAGCAGTTCTTTGTCGGACGCGACTGTACGGTAATCATGTTGGATGACCGGACTGCGGACGGCCCGGACCTGCAGCTGCACAGCATCGCCCACGGCGTGATCGCCCTCGATTTCAAGCCGCCGCCGTATGGACAGGTGCGGCGGGAACTGCAGGTGATGAAATTTCGGGGCAGCGATTTCGCCAGCGGTTTCCACGATTTTGCCCTGCGCAAGGGTGGAATTTCAGTGTTCCCGCGGCTGGTGGCTTCCGATCATGGCGCAACGTTTCAGCGTGCCGTGATTCCAAGCGGAGTAATGGCGCTCGACACGCTGCTTGGCGGCGGCATCGAGCGCGGGACCAGCACTTTGCTGATAGGGCCGCCGGGTTGTGGCAAGTCGACGATCGCCTTGCAGTATGCTGCGGCCGCAGCGCAGCGCGGCGACCACTCCGTTGCCTTTATCTTTGACGAAACCAAGGCTGCCCTGATGGCGCGCTCGGCCGGATTGGGGCTGCGGCTGGAGCAGGGCACCGGTCCGGGCAGGGTCATGGTGCGCCAGATCGATCCGGTGGAAATCTCACCAGGTGAATTCGCCCACGTCGTTCGTGAGTCGGTCGAGCGTGACAAGGCGCGGGTCGTCATCATTGACAGCCTGAATGGCTATCTGAATGCGATGCCACAGAATAATTATCTGACCTCTCAGCTGCACGAACTGCTTTCCTACCTGAACAATCAGGGCGTCGCGACCTTCCTGGTCGTGGCGCAGAGCGGAATGATGGGGACCAACCTGGTATCCCCCGTGGACGCGAGCTACCTGGCCGATTCGGTTGTGATGCTGCGTTACTTTGAACATGCCGGGAAGGTAAAGAAGGCGATTTCGGTCCTCAAGAAGCGCACCGGAGCGCACGAGGAATCGATCCGCGAGATGTGGTTTGACCGCCGCGGCATCCACCTGACGGAACCTTTGCTGCGCTTGCGCGGAGTGTTCACCGGGGTACCAGTCGAAGTCGACGCCGAGCGCGCTGCAGCGGTCAGCACTGAACTGTCGGATCATGACTTCCGCGGTTAGCCGGGCCAACGATTACCTCGTTCTGATTCTCCCGCCAACCAGGCGAGACGGTGAGGTAACACGCACGGTTCTTGAGCGCGCCGGGCTCGAATGCACGGTGTACGCGGGCAGCGCCGCCCTGTCCGAACAGATCGGTGCAGGAACGGGGGCGATCGTGCTCACGGACGCGCTGGCCGGCGATCCGGGGGCGAGCGAAGTGGTGGCTGCGCTGGGTCGTCAGCCCTCGTGGTCCGATGTGCCGACCATTGTCTTGAGCCGGGCCGACGGCCAGACCGCCGCGACCACTCGACTGCTTGCCTCCCTCACAAACGTGACCGTGCTGGATCGTCCGACTTCGCCGCGGACGCTGGTGAGTTCGGTGCAGGCCGCCATCCGCGGACGCTCGCGGCAGTACCAGATTCGCGACCAATTGGATGCGCTGCGCGCAGCCGAAGATGCGCTGCGCAATGCCGACCGCCGCAAAGACGAGTTTCTGGCAATGCTGGCTCACGAGCTTCGCAACCCACTGGCTCCGATTCGGACCGCCAGTGAGCTGCTCGCACGACTGGTGCCGTCGGAGCCGAAAATGCAGGCGATCGTAGCCGTTCTCAAGCGCCAGGCGATCCACCTCACGCGGCTGGTCGACGATCTGCTGGATGTCTCGCGCATCACTCAGGGCCGAATTCAATTGCAGCGGCACGCGCTCGACCTGGCGCCAATCCTGGCTCAGGCGATGGAGAGCGTCGAGCCGCTGCTGCGCGATAAACGGCATAAAGTAGTGGTCACCTCCTGCGTTGAGCCGTTGTTCGTCAACGGCGATAGCGCCCGGCTGGTGCAATGTATCGCCAATCTGCTGACCAACGCGGCGAAGTACACCGATACGTCGGGCGAAATCCGCGTGGAGCTGCGCAGCGAGCCGTCGCGCGCGGTCATAGTCGTGACGGACAACGGAGTCGGAATTTCGCGGGAGTTGCTGCCGCGCATTTTCGAGCTCTTCGTGCAAAGCGAGCGCTCGCTTGATCGCTCCGAGGGCGGTCTCGGAATTGGGTTGTCAGTTGTACAAAGGCTCGTCGAAATGCACGACGGGCAGGTCGTGGCCTCGAGTGCCGGACCCGGGCGTGGCTCAACCTTTGAAATTCGACTGCCAACCGTCGCAGCGCCCAAGCAAAGCACGAAGAAATCCAAGCCCCGACCGGGGGCGCCCAAACGTGTACTGGTGGTGGATGACAACGTAGACGCGGCCGCTTCATTGGCAGCGTTCCTGCAGCTTGATGGCCACCAGGCGGAGGCGGTCTACAGCGCCCAAGGAGCGCTGGACGCTATTGTGACCTTCGGTCCCGACGTCGTGCTCCTGGATATTGGTCTTCCGCAGATGGATGGGTACGAGGTGGCGAAACGGATTCGCGCGGCCGGTAGCTGCGTTCGACTCGTCGCTCTGACGGGCTATGGGCAGGCCGAGGATATCGAGCGTACGCATTCGGCGGGATTCGATGCCCATCTGGTAAAGCCCGTCGACTTTGCCGCCTTGGAACGAAGCCTTTCAGGCCATGACGCCGTGCCGGCCCGGGCGTAGCCTCTTGCGCAAGCCGTCGCGGCGGGCGACCCTGTAGCCTCGCCGGGGGGGCGACTACAATCGACAAGGCGCCGCGCTCGGATGAAAGGGCGGCACAGGAGAAGGCACGATGAAGGCTCGATACTTTGCTGGGTTAGGCGCGGTGCTGGTCGTGGCCGCCATTGCCGGCATGGCATTCGCTCAGACACCGGTCCAGCAGCCGGGCGCAACGCCGGCGACCGCGACCACGGGCAATCCGGTCCTGACCGGCCAGCCGGAGCCGCCGCCGACCATACTGACGCCGCAACAGCGCGGCGACCCGGAAGTTTTCCCGAGGGGCGTCGCGGGCGTGTTTTTTGGTCCACGCGAGCCACCCAAGCCGGTCTCGGAGCCGCCGCCGGCGGGCGTCACACCCCTGGCAGTCGATATGTTCACGACCAAGAACTTCTATAAGGACAAGGCGTCGTGGACGGATCCGCGCTATTACCGCTGCAATACTCCCCGGGCGATGATCGAAGCGATGTGGGAGGGAGGCCGGATGGGCGCCAATCCGCCGACTTCAGCCTCCTGGGGAAATTGCAGCATCGACTATCCGCGTGAGCGGATGGTGAGTCCGTATCCCTACAAGAGCGCCAAGGAACACTATGAGGTGCTGCTGGCGCGGGCCAAGGCCCACGGCGGCCCGACCGTCTACACCAAGGCGACGACGCCGGATTGGGACGGCTTCTACATCCGCGATCCGAATGGCAGCGACTCGCCGGGTTTCACCGGTCCCGATCGACGCGTCGCCGGCCCCGGCCGTGGCGAGCGCTGGCAGTGGGGCGGGATCGAGCAGGCCTCGACAGTGCTTTCCTTGCTTACCCCCGAATATCAGAAGCGCTACGTCCAGATGCTCTACCACGAGACTGTGGACAATTCGAAACAGTGGAATGCTTCGTTCTGTCTGCCCGAAGGCTTCATCCGCTGGTGGGCGGCATCCTCGCGTGGCGGCAACTTCGAGCTGACCGTCACCCCGACGCGGGTCGAGTTCCTCTCCGGGATCGCCGCCAACTTCCTGCGCGAGGTGCTGATCGGCCGCGAACACGTCCAGAAGGTGCCCCAATGGTACGGCGAGACGGTGGGCTTCTGGGACGGTGAAACCCTCATCAGCTGGACCGCGAACGTGCAGGGCTGGAATCAGCACACCATGTTCGAATTCTCGAACAAGATGGAGACCGTCGAGACGTTTAAACCCCTCTACGATGCGAGCCACAATCTGATCGGTATCGATCATGAGGCGGTGTGGTACGACCCCGAGGCCTACGTCCAGCCGCTGCGGGTCAAGGATCGGTTTGTGCGGCGCGCGCCGGCGGGTGATCCGCAGGCCCGCTTCACTTTCATCGAATGCCTCTCGAACATCAAGAACGTGAACGGGCGGCCGAAGCAGCTTTCCAAGGGCGATCCGAACTTCATCGACTACTATGGCCGGCCCTGGGCCGAGAACTGGGAAGAGTGGTTCGAAAAGGGCTGGGACAAGCCGGTCGATGGGGGCCCTCCGAAGGATGTCTTGGACCTGTTCAAGTAATCATTTTGAACATGTCGAATCACATTCGTCGGCGCATCGTCGGGCTGATCGCGCTGGCCGCTTGCGCAGGGGCCGTGCGCGGCGCACCGCCGCCGGTGCAGGAGGCCGATTGGCCCGCGTACAACCGCACGCTCGCGGGCGATCGGTATTCCCCGCTGGCGGAAATCACTGCGGCGAATGCCGGACAGCTCACGCTGCGCTGCGTCTTTGCGCTTCCGGAGCTGGTGTCTTTTCAGACCGGACCGCTCGTCGTCGACGGCACCATGTATTTCACGAGCTTCGAGGGCTCGTACGCGATCGATGCGTCTACCTGCATGGAGAAGTGGAGCCGCCACACGACGAGCGCCGGCCCACCCGGCCTCGCGGTCAATCGTGGCTTCGCCTACCTCGATGGGCGGCTGTACCGGGGGACTGCCGATGCGCATGTGATCGCCCTCGACGCTGCAGACGGTCACGTCCTCTGGGACCGGGCCCTTGAGGTGCAAGGGCCCGGTATCTCGATCCCGATGGCGCCGATCGCGGCCAATGGCCGGGTATACATTGGCAATGCCGGGGGAGATACCGTCGGCGTCACCGGGCACGTCTACGCACTCGATGCCCGTGACGGGCACCTCATCTGGAGTTTCGATGTGGTGCCCAAGCAGGGGCATGCACGCAGCACGTGGACCAATCCACGACTGCCGGTTTCGGGCGGGGCGTTCTGGACCTCCTTCACGCTCGATGAGGCGAAGGGCGTCCTCTACGTTCCGGCCGGCAATCCCGCGCCCGACTTCGACTCGCTCGATCGCACCGGTGAGGACCTCTACGCGGACTCGGTGATCGCACTCGATGCGGCAAACGGGCGGCTCCTTGCCTACAACCAGCTCGTCAAGCACGACAGCCACGACTGGGACGTGGACAGTGCACCGACGCTGGCGACCACCCGCGCCGGACGCAGGATCATCGCCTCGGCAAACAAGGATGGCCTGCTTTCGATCCTCGACCGCTCGAGCATCGAGCGCTCGGCGGCCGCGTCGGGCGCTGAGGTACCGATCATTCCGCTTCTCTCACAAACCCCCACGACCACCCGCGAGAACGTCGACGTGCCGCTCTCGCGCGAGCAGCCGGTGCATTTCTGTCCCGGTATGGGCGGGGGGTCGGAATGGAACGGCGCCGCCTTCAGCCCGCGCACAGATTCGCTCTTCGTCGGCGCCGCGGATCTGTGTGCTCATGTGCAGCTCGTGCGCGAGATCATCGTGCCTGCGCCCGGCCAGGTCTGGTTCGGAACGTCTGGCTCGATGGCGGAGATGGTCGATCCGCCGGGCACGGCCCGGGGCTGGCTCACCGCATTCGATGCCGAGAACGGGCGCGTGCGCTGGAAGTACCAGGCGCCCCATCCGGTCGTCGCCGGCGTCACCCCGACTGGCGGGGATCTCGTGTTCGCGGCGGATCGCGGCGGGGATGTGTTTGCGCTCGATCAAAGAAACGGGCACGTCCTGTGGCAACTGAGCACGGGTCAGTCGATCGGCGGCGGGCTGGTCGTGTATCGTGCGGGTGGGCACGAACTGCTCGGCGTCCCCTCCGGCATGAAGTCGCCCGGTGGGCCAGTATCGGCAGACAAGAGCCGCATTCTCATCTACGGGCTGAAATGACTTAAGATCGTTGAGCATTTGAGGGGGGCAAAGGAATGCCAACAGTTCTGCGGCGCACAATCCGAGCGCGGCCGAGCGGCGCTCGCCTGATCCTCACCGCCTTGCTGGGGCTGTGCGCCATGCTCGCCGCGCAGTTCGGCCCCGCGGCCCCGCTTGCGACCTACGGCGGCCTGCCCAGCGTCGAGGATGTCGCGTTCTCGCCGGGGATGGTACGCGTATTGCGTATGTGCGCACCGAGGGTGACCAGCGCATTGTCGTTTTTGCTACCGTCGCGGACCGCAAGATGGTCCGTTGGGTCAAGGTCGGTGGCGAGAAACTGAGGGGGCTCGAATGGGCTGATGACGACAATGTGATGATCACCACCTCGATAACCGACTCGCTGTATGGCTTCAGCGGCGAGCGGTTCATGCTCAGGGTCTACAGCCTCTCGCGAAACGAGGTGCGCTCGCTGCCGGGCAATGTGCTGCAGATCGACGATACCAATCATATCCTGAATGCCGTTTTCGGCGATGTGATGGTGGGACACATCGACGGACACACCGTGGTCTTTGTGTCGGGCGTGGATTTGACGCTGGGCGCGCAACTGTATCGCTGCGATCTCACGACGCGCAGTACGAAAGTGTTCAGAGCGTATGACGAATCCAGCGCGTCATGGTTGGTGGACGCTCACGGCGAGCTGGCTGCCGAGCAGGATTACGATGCCCAGACGCAACGCTGGTCCATCAGGATCTTTCACGGGGGCAGCTCCCGCGAGGCGGTGTCGGGCCATGCTGCGCTGGATGTTCCCCAGGTGCTCGGTTTCGGACCTACGCCAGACACGCTGCTAGTCCAGTCCGTCGAGAATGGCGCGCGCTCCTGGAAGCTGTTGTCGACCGACGACGGCAAGCTTTCGGCACCCATGGCTGACGATGCGGTAGTCGACGAAGCGATGCATGATCCGTTGACTCTCCGGCTCATCGGCGGCGTGAATATCGTCGACATGCGCGAGTACGTCTTCCTCGATCCGCTGCTGGAGAGCCGCTGGAAGTCGGTCGTGAAGGCATTCGACTCCGCAACCGAATGACTCCCCCTGATGCCCCAGAATCCCGCAGAAACGTGCAGCGCAGGAAAGCCTGGGGAAATAGGCCTTTCACAAAGAAAAAGCGCGGCACCCATCGACCGCCGGGTCTCGGTCGCTCCGATGATGGATTGGATCGACTAAGCCTATCTCCCCAATAGAATCACAAACTTGGGAGCGCCCAAAATCCCTTATCTCCTATATGTCTCCTCCAGGATCGGCTTCTGGGTCTCGAATTTGCTTCGAGCGCTGTAACGCGTTACGCTGTAACGCGTCACAGCGGAGAATTCTATGGTATTGCCCGCCGCACGAATGAAGGCCATGCGTGAGCGTCGTAGTGCGCGTGGCCTGCGCGAACTGCGCCTAGTCGTACCCGATGCACGCTCCAAGTCAGTCCGCAGACGCGTCGCGAAGCAGGTAGCAGGCCTGGACCGGTCGCGGGAATTGGACGCCCTCAGTTGGATTGAGGCAGTCTCGGTATTTGACGGGCAATGAACCGCGGAGATGTGGTAACGGTTGCAGCAACCGGCGACTACGGCAAGCCACGACCGGCGGTCATCGTGCAGACAGATGCGCTACCTGCCGCCCATGCTTCGGTTGTGGTGTGTCAGATGACGTCCGAATGCAGCGACGCCGCAGATTTTCGGGTGACGATCGAACCAACCGCGAGCAATGGGTTGCGAGTGACGTCGCAAGTGATGGCTGACAAGCCCGTGACGATTCGGCGCGAACGGATCGGACGTCGGGTCGGGCATCTCGATGAGAAAGACATAGCCCGCCTCAACAGTGCGCTGGCATTCGTCATGGGGCTGGCGGATTAAATCAAGGCAACTCTCGATGAGCCGCATCGCGGTAACACGTTGAAGCCGTCACGGAGATCTGGACCAAATGAGGCGGTAGCAACCGATAGCATATTGCCGGAGAATAACGAGTCGCAAAGCTAGCCGCGGCAAGCCTCGACGTTTAATTCTGCCTGATCCCAGTTATGGTCCAAGCGCTGGTTGTCTCCTAGTAAACACCGCGCGAGTCCAGCACCACCGGTTACGGCTGCCGCACCCCGGTGATGGGCGAAGGGCGGCCGTTACGAAACACATTTCCCGACAGCGAACCGTCCGACGCGAGCGTGACTTCGTAGTCCACGCGCGCGGCCTTGCCGTTGAACTCGAGGTCGTAGCCCCACTTCGCCGTCGACCCCTTGAGCGTGCCAGTAAGCTTTTGCAGCATCCGCCGCCGCGACCACGAGGGCGTCGTAGAACGACAGCGTGTTGTCCCGAGCAAGTTTCACGGCGCGAGCATGGATGTCGGTGGTCAGTGGTCGTGCGGGACCCACTAGTTCTGAGATAACGGCGAGTGCGGCATCGACCTGCGCCCAGCCAGCGGCGCTTCTGCCGCGGCGCTACGACAGTCACCCGCTGCGAAGGCGTAGATCAGGATATGTGTATCGAAGAACCGATCATCGGGCATTGGCCTCATCCCGGTCGAAACGGAATCCCTTGGGGGCGGCTTTTTCAGCGCGCGCAAGTGCTCCAAGGCCCCCTCCCGGCTGCGGTCGCGCCCGATCTCAAACCGCCCTTCCCGGGACACCACGATTTCGATCTCGTCGCCGCTCTTTAGCTTCAATGCCTTGACGACCACATTCGGAATCCGGACGGCCAGACTGTTTCCCCATTTTGCTACGCGCACACGTCTCCATAACATCTACATATTGTATGCATATCGTGGACGTCGAAGCAGCGACCGGCAAGGTCTGCAGGGTAGCGATCTGCGCCTGATGATCTATTTGCATTCCCGTATATACGTATATACAATAATTATGTGGACATCACGTTCGACGCGTCGAAGAGCGAGCGAAATGTCGCGTTGCGCGGGATTCCGTTCGATCTCGCGACCATGTTCGAATGGGACCACGCGCTGATCGTCGAGGATCTGCGCAAAGTCTATGGCGAAAGCAGGTACCAGGCGCTGGGTCTGATCGAAGGGAGGCTGCATATGCTGGTTTTCACACCACGGGAGGGCAAGGTGCATGTCATCAGCCTTCGGAATGCTAACGAACGCGAGGTGAAGCGATATGAAACGCAAGCGTAATCCAGAACGAGCCGATCGCGACAATCCGGTGTGGACCACGGAGACCTTCGCGCGCGCACGCAAAGCTCGCGACGTCCTACCGGAACTATTCGGTGCGGCAACGTCGGCAAGAATGCTCAAGCCCCGAGGTCGACCGAAAACCGGCAATGCGCGCACGTTGATATCATTGCGCCTGCCCCCGGCGACACTGGCGCGGTGGAAGGCTACCGGACCTGGATGGCAAACCCGCATGGCCGACGCCCTGACGAAAGCGGTGTAACTGAATCGGAGAGCGGGCTAAAGTCAACGGGTCGCGTTTGCATCCACGGACGATCGTCTGCGTCCGCTCTTGGGGAGTCTCACTTCGATTACCCGACCGCTGCGCCTATTGATTCCGGCAATGGCAATTTCCCAGTGCTGAGATGATCCACAAGATCAAGCGATGTGATGGACCCGCCCCGGGACCAGACCATAACCCCGATGAACTCACCGTTCGCAGTCTTGCCCCAGGTGTCGGCAATTATCCTGTCGTCGCGGGATTCGGTCGCAAAATAGACGCTCTTGCTTCGAGACGCTCTCGAAGGTCTCGATGTACCAGCGAATGAGCTCAGCGAGCGTTGGCGCACCGTGATTGACGCGCGTGAGTGCGCCGGGCTGTTCAAGCGCTACCTCGCGATGCTTTGCCCAGCTGGCTGCCGCGGTACGCAGCGCGAAGGTTTTGTATTCTCGGTGAACAATGGTCTTGCCGCGTCGAATGCGAACGATCGCCGTATGTCGCGTCGATCCGTCCGCTTGCCTGGGCGCTCTTATCGTCGCCATGGCTGAGTTCCTGGAGGAGTCAAGGTATTCTTGACTCCTATATGACTCCTCCGCAACCCAAGAACGCCCCCTAATGCCCATAAATCCCGCAGAAACGCGCAGCGCAGAAAAGCCTACCGAAATAGGCATTTCTGACGGTTTTCCCCGAGGAAAACTCGATCGGCGGATCTCAGTCGCTCCGATGATGGATGGGACGGACGAAGTCAATCTAACCAATAAAATCATAAGCTTGAGAGGGGCGAAAAAGTCTTGTCTGCTTTATGTCTCCTCTGGCTTCAGATGCCGCGCCGGGGGCGGGATTGCCCAGCGTTACATTACCATGGTAATGTGAATCAATGACGCTCGCAAAATCAAGGTTGACCGCCCAAGGCCAGATCTCCGTGCCCGCCGAGGTTCGTAAGAAGCTCGGCGTCGGTCCTGGCTCCGTGCTCGAGTGGGACGAACAGAATGACGAAGTGGTCGTGCGCAGAGCAGGCAGCTATACGTCCGACGATATTCACCGTGCGCTCTTTCCGCAAAAGGTGACCAAGGCGAGTGGTGGGGAAGTGAAGGAGGGGATTCGCAAGTACATCCGCAAGCGGCATGCGCGCGGTTGATACCAATGCGGTCGTCCGGCTCGTTGTGCGTGACGATCCCGAGCAGGTTCGCGCAGCCGAGGAGTTTGCTGCCAGCGGAGCCTGGATATCACATCTTGTGCTCGTGGAGACTGCTTGGGTACTCGATGCGGTCTATGAACGAACCGCGGAGCAGATTGCGACGGCAGTCGAGATGCTCCTGAATCACAAGGACCTGACGTTGCAGGATGCGGACGTGGTTGTTGGTGCCTTGGAGCACTTCAGGAAGCGTCCCGTACTCGGGTTCTCCGACTGCCTCGTTCTCGAGATCGCGCGCAAGGCGGGACACTTGCCGCTCGGTACCTTCGACCGGGACCTGGCGAAGCTCGATGGAGCGGTGCGTTTGAGATAGGACTGGTTTGCGCCTACCGAGACGCCACAACGACTCCGACTTGAACCGCCACTTGTACAGCTACCGCTTGTGCTTGGCGGTCCGCCTCGCACGAGCCGTGGCTTCGGCTCGGATCGCTTTCCAGTCATCGCGCGTCAATACAGTCTCCTTCGACAGCAATCCGTCGCGCAGCAGTGTCGAAGGCTGTTCCTCGGCCTTCTGGTTCTCGTCGTTGCGGATCAACTCGCAAACGTACTCGCTTGCGGTGCTGTAGCGGCCGGCGGCGATCTGTTTGTCGACGAAGTCCTTCAGTGTTTCCGGCAGCGAAATGTTTATGGTCCGCATGCGGCCCTCGTTGAAAAGTCAGCTTCCAGGTGTGGCAAGAAATGTCGTGTATCGCCACAGGGTCCGATTGATCAAGTACCTCCGGATTGCTAGTCGTGCCGACCGCCTGGCATCGCCGGCACAGTGATGTCGCGCACGTCCTCGGGCTTCAGGTTCGCGTAATGCTTCAGTTCGTTCCATGAGTCGTGAAGGGTGAATTGTGCGACCTCGTGAATCTGGTAGCCGCGCTCGAAGAGGCGGCTGGTGGCCTCATGCCTGAGGTCATGGAAGTGCAGATCCTGGATGCCGAGGATGCCGCATGCCCGGGTGAACGCCGCACCGACGCTCTGGGCATCAAAGGGAAAGATGTACTCGGACTTGCGCGGCTGTTGTTCTACGATTGCCCAGGCCTCCGGGGTGTACTTGAAGCGGCGGTGATTGCCTTCCTTGTGCCGCGGATGCTTCGCATCCCGCACCAAGCCGGTCCGACCGATTTCGTCGTTGTCCGTCCATTCCAGGCGGGTGATCTCCACTTGTCGCCGCGCCGAGGCGATGGCGAAGTCCATGATCGCCACCATGGGAATATCCGCGCGTCTGTCACGTGCGGCGAAGTAGTCGCGCAGCCGCGCGAGTTCCTGAGGCGTCGGCCGCCGCGCGCGCTTGCGCGCCTTGCCGATGAGGCGCAGCGTTGCGCACGCTTCGCGCGCCTCCTGCGCCACCTCAGGGCGCACCGGGAGCTCTCTGACGTTGCTCGCAGCCCGCAGCACGACGCCAATCCAGATCAGATCATTCATGACCGTTGCAGGGCCTGCGCCATCCGCTCGACGACGGCGCACGTGGCCAATCAGTGCTTCGCTGCCATCTGGAGATCGTCTCGAAGGTCTCGATGTACCAGCGGATGAGGGCCGCGAGGCTGATGGGCCCGTGCTGCTTGCGGCCGGGCACGGCCTGGATTTCGAGCTCTACTTCGCGGTGCCGGGCCCAGGACAGCGCCGCGGAGCGATGCATGAATGTCTTAGCTTCCCGATGGACGATCACCTTGTCCAAGCGCTTCCGTACGATCGCGGTGTAGCGGATCGCACCATTGGCTTGCCTGCGTGCCTTGATCGTTGCCATGATGGAATTTGGAGGAGACAAGCCGATCTTGTCTCCTTCATGTCTCCTCCGCAAACGCTAAACTCCCCGGAATGCCCAAAAATGCCGCAGAAACGACTGAGTCGAAAATGCCTATAAAAGCAGGCGTTTCTGCCGTTTTTTCCCGGGAAAAGCTCGATCGCAGGGTGTCAGTCGCTCCCATGATGGATTGGACGGACCGCCACTGCCGCTACTTCCTGCGCGGATTCTCGCCTGACTTTCTGCTGTACACCGAAATGATCACCGCGGCGGCCATTCTGCGCGGCAATCGCGACCGGTTGCTGGCCTACGATGCGGCGGAACACCCGCTGGCACTGCAGCTGGGCGGTAGCGATCCGGCCGATCTGGCAAGCGCGGCGCGCATCGGTGCGCAGTTCGGCTATGACGAAATCAACCTGAACTGCGGCTGTCCGAGTGATCGGGTGCACAGCGGGGCTTTCGGCGCCTGTTTGATGCTTGAACCGGTGCGCGTCGCCGAATGCGTGGCCGCGATGCGTGCCGCGGTGAGCGTTCCGGTGACCGTCAAGATGCGCATCGGTGTGGTGGCGGGTCACGGTGCGGCAGCGCGCGAGGCGATCGCGCAATTCACGGCGGATGACGCCCGGGCCTTGATGGGTTTCGTGGCCGCGGTCAGTAGCGCGGGCGCTGCCGCCGTGATTGTGCACGCCCGCAAGGCCGTATTGGGCGGCCTGTCGCCCAAAGAGAATCGCGAGGTGCCGCCACTTCGTCACGACATCGTGAGGGCCGTCAAGGATCAATTCCCGCAATTGCCGGTTATCCTGAACGGCGGCCTGCGGCAGGCCGGGCCGGTGCTGGAGGCGCTGTCATGGTGCGACGGCGTGATGCTCGGTCGCGAGGCCTATCATCGACCGTGGCTGCTGGTGGAGTTGCGCGCGGCGCTGGACGGCGGCAAGACGGGTGGGGCGCCTGACCGCGCGGCTCTGCTCGAGCGGATGGCGGACTACGCCGCCCGCGAACTTGCTTCGGGCGAGCGCCTGCCCAGCATCACCCGCCACATGCTCGGGCTGTACGCCGGTGAGCCGGGCGCCCGTGAATTCCGCCGCCGGCTCAGTGAAGGGGCACGTGAACCGCAGGCCGGCGCCGCCCTGCTGTGCCGGGTTGCCCCGGCAAAGTAGCCATAAGACCGCAGTTGCGTATAATCCCGAGCATCGGTACTTCGGCATTATGTCAGCTGTGGTACGGCTCCGCGTCCAAGTAGGTGCATGGGAAAAGATATCGAGCTGGCCATTCTGTTCGCGGACGTCGTGGGTTCCACCCGGCTGTATGAGCTGATGGGTGATCTGCGGGCCCGGGACATGGTTGCCATCTGCATCGATGTCATGCGTACCGCGACGGAACAGAACCAGGGCACCGTCATCAAGACGATGGGTGATGAAGTGATGGCGACCTTCGCGGACGCCGATCAGGCGCTGAATGCCGCCTCCCAGATGCAGCAGCAGATTTCACGCCATTCCCAGCTCAAGGTCGAAGGTCAACCGGTCGCCTTGCGCATCGGCTGCCATTTTGGGCCGGTGGTGCTGGAGAACCGCGATGTGTTCGGCGCCACCGTGCACACGGCCAATCGCATGACCAGCCAGGCCAAGGCCATGCAGATCATGACAACCGCACAAGTGGTCGAGCGCCTCGCTCCGCAATGGCGGGCGGCGGTTCGCCAGGTTGATGTCGCGACGCTCAAGGGCCATGGGAACGAAGTCGTGCTGTACGAGGTGCTCTGGCAGACCGAAGACGTCACCAGCATGGTACCGGCCATCGGCATGAGCAATTTGAAACTCCCCCACCTGCGCCTGCGCCTGCAGGTCCAGGACCGGGAAATCGTGCTCGATGAGCGTCACCCAGGGGTCGCGATCGGTCGGGCCGAGGACAATGATGTCATCGTGAAGGGCAATCTGATTTCACGGCTGCATGCGCGGATCGAGATCAATCGCCACAAATTCGTGCTGGTCGACCAGAGCACCAATGGCACCTTCGTACAGTCCCAGGAGGGCGATGAGGCCTTCGTGCGCCGGGACAGTGTGCAGATCAAGGGCAAAGGCATGATCGGTCTGGGCAAACTGCCCGAGCAGGACTCGCCGCAGACGATTCGCTTCGTCTGCGAGGAGGATTAGCCCAGCGCTTTTTCGACCGTGTCGAGGTTCTGTGTCAGCACCGCCGGCAATCGCGAGCCGTACTGTCCGAGATACTTGCGAAATTCATCGACTTCCCTGCGCCACTGCACGGGATCCACGCGCAGCAGCTCATCGAGCGCCCCCGGGGTGATGCCCAATCCCTTCACGTTCAAGTCCTGCGGGCGCGGCAGTGAGCCGATGGCCGTGTCGGTCGCGCCGGTTGTTCCAGCCACACGCTCCAGCATCCAGGCCAGCACGCGCAGGTTATCGCCGTAGCCGGGCCATAGGAACTTGCCCTGTTCGTCGCGGCGGAACCAGTTCACGTGAAAAATCTTCGGCGGATTCTTCAGCTTCGCACCGACATTCAGCCAGTGCTGCCAGTAGTCTGCGTAGTTGTAGCCGCAGAACGGCTGCATGGCCATGGGATCACGGCGCACGATTCCGACCTGGCCGGTGGCGGCCGCCGTGGTCTCCGAGGCGACGGATGCGCCGATGAGCACACCATGTGCCCAGTCGCGGGCCTGGTAGACCAGCGGGGCCACGGTGCGCCGCCGGCCACCGAAGACAATGGCGGTAATGGGCACGCCTTGCACATCGTCCGCGTGCGGGGAGTAGTTCGGGTTGTTGTGGGCCGACACCGTGAAGCGCGAATTAGGATGGGCAGCCGGGCCCGTGGCCTTGTCCTTGTCATAGGGACGGCCCTGCCAGTCAGTGACCGGGGTCCCCTCCTTCAGGCCCTCCCACCAGGGCTGGTCGTCTGCCGTCAGCGCCACGTTGGTGAACAGGGTGTCGTGGCGGATCATCTCGTAGGCGTTGCGATTGGTTTCCGGATTGGTGCCAGGGGCGACCCCAAAGTAGCCCGCCTCGGGATTGATGGCCCACAGCCGGCCATCGGCACCCGGATGCAGCCAGGCGATGTCGTCGCCGACCGTGAACACCTTCCAGCCGGGCATGGAATCCGGCGGAATGAGCATCGCCAGATTTGTCTTGCCGCAAGCCGAGGGGAATGCCGCAGCAATGTAGTGAGTTTCGCCCTTCGGGTTCTGCAGGCCGACGATGAGCATGTGTTCGGCCAGCCAGCCTTCGGTCCGGGCCTGGTAGCTGGCGATGCGCAGCGCATGGCACTTCTTGCCAAGCAGGGCATTGCCGCCATAGCCGGAGCCAAAACTCTCGATGAGCAGCTCTTCGGGGAAGTGCATGATGAAGCGGCGGTTCGGATCGAGCTCGCCGATTGAGTGCAGACCCTTGACGAATTTGCCGGTGCGGGAGATCAGCTCGAGCGCCGGGCGCCCCATGCGGGTCATCATGTGCATGTTCAGCACGACGTAGGCGCTGTCGGTGATTTCGATGCCGTACCGTGCCAGCGGGGAGTCGAGCGGGCCCATGCAGTAGGGCACGACATACAGCGTACGGCCCTTCATGCAGCCGGCGAACAGGCTGCTCATCTTCGCGTGCGCCTCGCTGGGTGCCATCCAGTTGTTGTTCGGGCCGGCATCCTCCTTGTTGCGCGTGCACACGAAGGTGAGGTGTTCGACCCGCGCCACATCGGAAGGATTCGAACGGGCCAGGTGACAGCCCGGAAACTGCTGCTCATTAAGTTTCGTCAGCTCGCCACTGGCTTGCAGCTGCTCGGTGAGCCGCTGCATCTCCGCGTCGGAGCCCTCGCACCAGTACACCGCAGCCGGCTGCGTCAGATTACGAACCGACTCCACCCAATCCGTTACTTGCGGGCAAAGTTTCGACAGCGGGAGGATCGCCTGCGGGGCAGTGGCCATGCGTTTCAGTCCTTATGAAGTCACTTGTTCAAGTCGCCGCGTCGCCCGGTTTTCTTGATTTTCGAATATTTCACGGCTTGGCGAAATGGCCGGCGACGGGCGGAATACATTAACCTTTCAATTATATAGCGCCGGCCGTGGTCCACGGCCTTCTGTCGCAACAATGATGCAGCTTTTGTCGCGCAAGTGCAGCATCTACCTGACCATTCTGTAATATGCCTCGAATATGCCTCGGAATTTTTAGTGCAAGACGTTGATCTAGAAGATATTTTCGATGCCGGAGGCAGCCTTGCCAGAGCATTAAAAGGGTTTGTGCCCAGGCGCCAGCAGTTACATATGGCGCAGCGCGTTGCCGACGCACTCGAAGCGCGGCGCATGCTGGTGATCGAGGCAGGGACCGGGACCGGCAAGACCTTTGGCTACCTGGTCCCGGTGCTGCTGTCGGGGCTGCGCGTGCTGGTCTCGACCGGTACGCGGACTTTGCAGGACCAGTTGTACGAGAAGGATCTGCCCCTGCTCAGCGGCGCCCTGGGCCAGCCGGTGCATGTTGCGGTACTGAAGGGACGGGGTAACTACCTATGCCGGCATCGACTGGAACAGGCGCAGCTGCAGCAGCCGCGCGTGGCGGAGCGGATCATCGCATGGGCCGCAAGCACCAGCACCGGCGACCTGTCCGAAGTGCCCGACTTCGCGGACTCCCATCCGTTGTGGCCACAGATTACCTCCACGCGCGATAACTGCTTGGGAACGCGGTGTCCCGAATTCGGACGCTGCCATCTGGTGAAGGCGCGACGCGAAGCGCAGGAGGCACAGGTGGTGATCGTCAATCACCACCTGCTGCTGGCCGATCTGACGCTGAAGGAGGACGGCTTCGGGGACGTGCTCGGCACCGCGGATGCCGTGGTGATCGATGAAGCGCATCAACTGCCGGATCTGGCCATGCAGTTCTTTGGCGCGAACTGCAGTGCGCGGGGCCTGGCCCAGGTTCTCAACGCCGTGCGCGCGGAGGTGACGCAGCCGGACAGTGGTTTGAAGTTTGCGCTGAGCGCCGTCGATGACAGCGTCACCGGATTGACTGCCGTCCTCCCGGCGCGCGCCGGTCGCACCCCGTGGGAGGAGTGCCCGCCGGACCTGACGGAGCGGACCTTGGACCTGGCGCATGCCATGTCGGCATTGGTCGGTGAACTGGATGCATTGTCGGAGGACAGCACGGCCAAGGGTCTGATGGGGCGCGTGTCTGAAATGGCCACGCAACTCACCCGCATCGCGTCCGTGGCGCAAATCGAAGGCGCGCGCTCGGCGGAGCTGGGGTCCCGCGGTTTTGTCCTGCATCTGCTGCCCTTTGAAGTCGCCAGCCGATTTCAGGCTCAGATGCGGGCCCGACGCAGCGCCTGGATCTTCACCTCGGCGACGCTGTCCGTGGGGGAGGATTTCAGCCATTTCACGACGCGCCTCGGGCTTGAGGAGGCCGAGACGGTTCGCATTCCCAGCCCGTTCGACTTCGAACGCCAGGGCCTGCTATGGCTCCCGGAGGGACTGCCCGAACCAGCCGCGTCTGGATTTGTCAGTGCCCTGCTCGATGCGAGCCTGCCGCTCATCGATGCGGCACGGGGTGGCGCATTTATTCTCTTCACCAGTCATCGCGCATTGGCCGAAGCGGCGCTGCGTCTGCGCGCCCTGTGGAGCGGCCGGGCTCAGCGCTACCGGTTATTTGTGCAGGGCGAGGCGCCCCGCGAACAGCTGCTGCGCGGCTTTCGCGAGGATGGGGATGCGGTGCTGCTGGGCACCGCGAGCTTCTGGGAAGGCGTGGACGTGAAGGGCACGGCACTGCGACTGGTCATCATCGAAAAACTGCCCTTTGCCTCCCCCGAGGATCCGATCGTCAAGGCGCGCGTCGAACACATCCAGCGCCAGGGCGGCAACCCGTTCAAGGACTACCAGCTGCACGAAGCCGCGCTGACGTTGCGTCAGGGTGTCGGGCGCCTGATCCGCAGCGAGGCCGATTACGGCGTGGTGATGATCGGTGACCACCGTCTCACGACCAGACCCTATGGCCGCAAGCTTCTGGCGGCGCTGCCGCCGATGCGGCGCGCCGGCTCGCTGGAGGAGGTGTCGCAGTTCCTGGCCCGTCATGCACCCCGGCGGGCGGTCGAGGCCCTGACGTGAGGATCCTCGCACTGGATACTGCCACCGAAGCATGTTCGGTCGCGTTGCTGCTGCAGGAGGTGGGTGAGACTCCCCAATTGCTGGTACGCGAGCTGCCCCCCGGGCCGGCTTCGCATTCGGCGCACATTCTGTCCCTGGTGCAGGCCGTGTTGAGCGAGGCCGCACTGACCTTGCGGCAACTGGATTGCATCGCCTTCGGGCGCGGGCCAGGAGGGTTCACCGGCGTCCGGCTGGCGGCCAGCGTGACCCAGGGACTGGCCTATGGCGCGGACCTTCCGGTGGTACCCGTCTCGGATCTGCTGGCGGTTGCACAGCAGGCGCTGGATCTGGCAGCGACGGCCGCGAGCGTCCTGGTCTGCAATGACGCACGGATGCAGGAGGTGTACTGGACCTGCGCGACCCGTGGACCCACGGGGCTTGCGCAAGCCGCGGGACCCGAACAGGTCGGACGGCCTGACACGGTTCAGCTACCGGTTAAGCTACCGGCTCCGGTGCACGCCGCGGGCCGCGGCTTCGCGGTGTGGCCGCAGCTGCAGCAGCGTCTGGGGGTCCTGCTGGCACCGGGCCATGCCGCATTGCTCCCCCGGGCAGGTGAGATTGTCAGGCTGGCGGCGCCGCAATGGCTGGCTGGTCAGGGGGTTGGCCCGGAGTGCGCGCAGCCCGTTTATTTACGGAATGATGTCGCGAAACCGTCACGTAAGTGACACAGAATGGATAACGTCATGATTCTGCAATGGTCTGACCCCGTAATACTCGCGTCAGGAAACACCCCAAGCCTATGCCAGCCAAACAAGTGCTTATCGTCGAGGATGAACGGCCGATTCGCGAAATGATCGCCTTCGGTCTCAAACGCGCGGGTTTCGAGGTGCGCGAGGCCGAGGACTGCCGCGCGGCCCGGGCGCTGCTGGCGGACCGCCGCCCCGATCTGGTTCTGGTGGACTGGATGTTGCCGGATATGAGCGGACTGGAATTGACGCGTGCCCTCAAACGCGACCGGGAAACTCGCGAAGTACCGATCATCATGCTCACCGCGCGTTCCGAGGAGGGCGACAAGGTCGCAGGCCTCGAGGGCGGCGCCGATGACTATGTGACCAAGCCGTTTTCGCCCCGTGAATTGTTGGCCCGCATCAACGCGGTATTGCGCCGGGTCGGGCCGGCCGGTGAAGGCGAGCGTATCGATTTCGGAGGCCTGGAGCTGGATCAGGCCAGTCACCGGGTTTTGGTCGGCCAGATGACGGTGCCGCTCGGACCGACCGAGTACCGGATGCTCGAGTTCTTCATGACTCACCCGGAGCGGGTCTACACCCGCGATCAGCTCCTGGATCGCATCTGGGGCGGGAATGTCTACGTCGAGGAGCGCACGATCGACGTGCACATCCGGCGGCTGCGCAAGGCGCTCGAGGAATTCGGGTACGATCGCTTTATTCAGACCGTCAGGGGCTCGGGGTACCGATTCTCGGCCCGCACGGCCTGACCGGATCTGCAGGTGTAGCCTTCGAATGTCGAGTGGCTTTCAAGTCGGCCTCTTCATCGTACTGCGGTTGCTCGTGGCGGCCGCGTTGGGCCTGCTGCTGGGTTGGCCCCTGGGCAGCCCCTGGGCTGGTCTCAGTCTTGCCTGCGGCGCCTATCTTTGCTGGCAGCTGATCACTCTGTTTCGCGTCGAGTGGTGGGTACGACACCGCGGCTTCGCCGAGCCTCCCGATATCGGTGGCCCCTGGGGCGAGATCATCACCCAGATCGTGCGCCTGCACCGCCGCAAGCGTTACCACAAGCAGCGTTTCGTGCAGCTGTTCCGCCAGATCCAGCGCTCCACGGCCGCATTGCCCGACGGCGTGGTCATCCTCAATGACCTGCGCGAGATCGTGTGGTTTAACCGCATGGCCGGTCAGCTGCTGTTCCTGCGCCGACCCGCGGATCTGGGCCTGCGCATTGATAACCTGGTACGCCAGCCGGAATTTCTGCGCTACCTGAACTCCGGGCAGTTCGGCAACCCGGTGGTCCTGCGCGGCGGCAAGGCCGATCATCTGTACCTGTCGCTGCAGGTCGTGCCGTACGGGGAAGGCCAGCTGCTGCTGCTGGTGCGCGATGTCTCGCATCAGATGCGCCTGGAGGCCATGCGCAAGGACTTCGTGGCCAACGCCTCGCACGAACTGCGTTCCCCCTTGACGGTGATCTCCGGATATCTTGAGACCTTGAGCCAGGATCCGATGCTGGATATGGACCTGCAGGCACCAGTTGGCGAGATGCGTCGCCAGGCCGAGCGGATGACGACCATCATTACGGAACTGTTGGAGCTGTCGCGGCTGGAGGTGGCGCAGGATGCAACCGACACGACGCCGGTGGACGTGACGGCACTGATGTCCATGTTGCGCAAAGACGTGCTGGCGCGGGCCGAACATCCGGGTGAAGTGCGGTTGAGTGTCGAGTCAGATGCGATGCTCACGGGCAACGAGTCCGAAATCCATTCGGCATTCTCCAACCTGGTCGACAACGCCGCCAAGTACACGGCGAGCACCGGTTCGATTACCATCGGCTGGCGCGTCGATGAGGAAGGCGGTCATTTCTCAGTGACTGATACCGGCATCGGCATCCACCCCGATCACATTCCACGCCTGACCGAGCGTTTCTATCGGGTCGATGCCGGTCGCGCGCGCAACTCGGGCGGCTCGGGCCTGGGGCTCGCGATCGTCAAGCACGTACTGCAGCGCCATGACGGGACGCTGGATATTGTCAGCATCCAGGGTCGCGGCAGCACCTTTACCTGCCACTTTCCGTCGCACCGCCTGTGCGCCGCGACCGCCGTACGCGAGGATGGACGCTCGGCGACCGCCTGAAAGCCCGCTGCCGCGCCTTCAGAAAACCTTCGCGCTGCTGTCACATAACGGAAACGGCGTACTCCGAGGCTGACACTTACCTTTAGGTCATGTCCGGAGACTTATGAGCAGCAAAGGAAAGGAGCGCCGGTTGCAGGTGCGAACCCTGTTCCTCTCCGATATCCATTTGGGGTTCAAACGCGCGCGAACCCGGGAACTGCTCGCCTTCCTGCATGCGGTGGATGCTGAAACCATCGTTCTGGGTGGCGATATCGTCGATGCATTGAGTCTCGCCAAGCGCTTCTTCTGGACCGACGAGCACACCCAGGTGCTGCGCTTGCTGCTGGCGCGCCGCCGCGCCGGCGTTCGACTGGTATATCTGCCCGGCAATCACGATGCCGCACTCTCGGTGTTCGTCGAGATGCTCCAGGGCCAGATCGAGGTGCATCGCGAGTGGGTGTACCGTACCTGCCGCGGCGAGCGCTACCTGGTGCTGCACGGCGACCAGTTCGATGCCGAAGTGGCCTGTCCGGCGTGGCTGTACTGGGTGGGCGATCGGCTGTACGAGGGCACATTGCTGTACAACCACCGGGTGAATGATCTGCGGCATCTGTTCGGTCTGCCCTATCGGCCGCAGACGGAGAAGCTCAAAGCGGGCTTGGGCACCAGCGCCCGCTTCATCGCCAAGTTTGAGAACGTGGCGGCCGCACAGGCCCGCGAGCAAGGCTACGATGGCGTGATCTGCGGCCATATTCACCGCGCCAATCTGTGCCGGATCGACGGCACCTTCTACGCGAATACCGGCGACTGGGTCGAATCGTGCTCGGCGCTGGTGGAGACCCGCGCCGGGGAAATGCAGCTGTTGCGCTGGCCGCAGGGTGCGGCGGCCAGCCTCGCGCTGCGGCCGTTGCTCGCCGACGCGGCCTGACGGCGCGCATTGGGCTATGATTCGCGTCAGGCCCGCGCCGTAGTCGATTCAGCGCTCATCCTAAGGATCTTCAAGCTGATGGAAACCGCCGATCTTTCGCATCACATTTCCCGCCGCTTCAATGAAGACCTGGAGCGTGTCCGCAATCGCGTACTGGCCATGGGCGGCTTTGTCGAACAGCAGTTGCAGAAGGCGATCTCGGCGCTGGTCGAAGGCGACAGCTCACTGGGGGAAGCGGTCGCCATGGATGACTTCAAGGTCAACAACATGGAGGTATCCATCGACGAGGAGTGCAGCCGCATCCTCGCGACCCGCTCACCGGCAGCCGGTGACCTGCGTGTGATCGTGGCCATCATCAAGACCATCACCGACCTGGAACGCATCGGAGATGAGGGTGAGAAGATCGGGTACATCGCCTCGCGCCTGGCCACCATGGAGCGCCCGGCGGACAAGTATCGGGAGATCAAGCATCTCGGCCGCCTCGTGCAGGACATGGTGCACAGTGCGCTGGACTCCTTCGCACGCATGGACGCGGAAGCCGGTCTGCAGGTGGCGCGGCAGGACATCGCGGTGGACGAGGAGTACGAGTCCATCCAGCGCCAGACCATCACCTTCATGCTGGAGGATCCGCGCACCATCCGCCGGCATCTGGATGTCATGTGGGTCGTGCGCTCGCTGGAGCGCATCGGCGATCATGCCAAGAACATCGGCGAATACGTGATTTACATGGTGCACGGCCGTGACGTGCGCCATACCAATCTGGCCGATGTGGAGCGCGAACTGCGCGGCGAGAAGGCCCTGCAGGCGGGGCACACGGAGCCCTCCGGCAGTGGCGGCCCGGGCGGTGGCCCGGCTCCCAACTGATGCTTGAACGCAGGCTGATCAATTTTGCTGGTGCGGGGGCGTGCCTGGGGATGCTCGCATTCGCCCTCTACACCCAGTACTACGAGAACCTCGAGCCGTGCCCGCTGTGCATTTTTCAGCGCATCACGGTAGTGGCCCTGGGCATCGCATTCCTGGCAGCCGCAATCCATGATCCGAGGGGGCGTGGCCGCTCGGTCTATGTCGGACTCATCGGCGTCATGGCAATGGTTACGATTGGCGTCGCGGGCCGGCACCTTTACATACAAAGTCAGCCGCCGGGCAGCATTCCGGCCTGCGGCGCCCCCCTCAACGTGCTGATGCAGATGTTCCACACCTGGCAGGTCGTGGTGAAGGTGCTGCACGCCGGGGGCGAGTGCGCCGTCGTGAACTGGACCTTGTGGGGTGTGAGCATGCCGGGCTGGGTACTGTTTTGCGCCCTGATTCTCGGCGGCGCGGGCATCATTGCCAATCTTCCACGCCGGCCGCCCACGCTGCTGATGCGCTAAGGCGCGCCCCTAACCCAGCAGCCGCTCCAGCACCCCCACGTACATGCGATGCAGGTCGTCGATATCGGCGGCGCGCACCTGCTCGTTTACTTTGTGGATGCTGGCGTTGATGACACCCAGCTCGACGATCTGCGCGCCCAGGGCGGCGATGAACCGGCCATCCGAGGTGCCCCCGCCGGTGGAGAGCTTCGGCGGCTTGCCGGCCACGGCGGCCACGGCTTCGCACACGGCGTCCGACAGTGCGCCCTGGGGCGTGTAGAAGGGTTCTCCGGATACGTACCATTCGATCGTGAAATTCACCTCGTGTCTGCGCAGAATGCCTTCGACCGTCTGCTTCAGCCGCTCGATCGTCTGCACGGGTGAGTAGCGCAGGTTGAACCTGGCTTTCAGTTCGCCCGGAATCACATTCGGCGCGCCCGTGCCCGCATTCAGGTTCGACACCTGGAAGGTGGTGGGCTGGAAGTGTTCGTTGCCCTGGTCCCATACGCGGCTGGTCAGTTCGGCCAGCGCCGGCGCCAGGGTATGGATCGGGTTCACGGCCAGGTGCGGATAGGCGATATGGCCCTGGGTGCCGTGAACGGTGAGCCGCCCTGACAGGGAGCCGCGGCGCCCGATCTTGATCGTGTCCCCGAGAGCCGATTCGCTGGACGGCTCGCCGACGATGCACCAGTCGATGCGATCCCCGCGCCCCAGCAAGGTTTCCACCACCCGCTTGGTGCCGTCCACGCTGGGGCCTTCTTCGTCACTCGTGATCAGAAAGGCGATTGTCCCGCGATGGCCGGGATGTCCGGTCACGAACTCCTCGGCGGCGGTGACCATGGCGGCCAAGCCGCTCTTCATGTCCGCCGCGCCGCGTCCGTACAGCACCCCCTCGCGCACGGTCGGCTCGAAGGGCTTGGTGCGCCACTCCTCGAGCGGTCCGGTCGGCACGACATCCGTGTGCCCGGCAAAGCACAGCACCGGCCCGAGCGTGCCGCGGCGTGCCCAGAAATTCTCGACATTGCCGTAATTGAGCTTCTCGACCTGGAACCCGGCGGCCTCGAGGCGCCCGATCATCAGGCTCTGGCAGCCCTCGTCAGCGGGCGTAACCGAGGGCCGGCCCATCAGATCCACGGTCAGTTCAAGTGTTCGAGACATGTTGTTGGGTAGAGAAAAACGTCAGGATTTCGTGGAGTTGTAATAAGGATGACATCGGACCGTACGCACAATGACCCTCTTAGGCTAAGCCCCGGGGTAGCGTCGGTCGACCCCAAATAAGGGGGTGCGACCCAAGCCGGTGTCACGTGTTCGTCACAATACTGTCATGTAATGCCCGGGGTGGACGCGCGCGTGGCAACGGTCGATTTTGCGAATTTCCACGTAGTCCTCAGGAGCAGAAAATGAACCTTGCAAGTGTACATCGCGTTTTGGTGGCTGCGGCCGCCGTTGCGCTCACGGGACTGGTACACGCCGCGGATATTTCCGGCGCCGGCGCGACCTTCCCCTATCCCATCTATTCGAAATGGGCCGATGCGTACAAGACCAGTACGGGTATCGGTTTGAACTACCAGTCCATCGGTTCGGGCGGTGGCATCAAGCAGATCAAGGCCAAGACGGTCACGTTCGGCGCCTCGGACATGCCGCTGAAGCCCGAGGAACTCAAGGCCGCCGGTCTGGTGCAGTTTCCGATGATCATCGGTGGCGTGGTACCGGTGGTGAACATCAAAGGTGTGGGTCCGGGGCAGCTGATTCTCGATGGTGCCACGCTGGCGGCCATCTATCTGGGCGACATCAAGACCTGGAACGATCCTGCCATCAAGAAACTGAATCCGAAACTGGCGTTGCCCGCCACGGCGATTGCGCCGGTGTATCGTTCGGATGGTTCGGGCACCAACTTCCTGTTCACGGACTATCTGTCCAAGCAGAGCCCGAAATTCAAGGACAATATCGGTGCTGCCACCTCGGTGCAGTGGCCGGTGGGCATCGGCGCGAAGGGTAACGAAGGCCTGGCGAACCAGACCACGCAGACCGATGGCGCCGTGGGCTACGTTGAGTTCGCTTATGCCAAGCAGAACAAGATGGCCAATGTGCTGCTGATCAACCAGTCGCACCATCCCATCGCCCCGAGCGCGGCCTCGTTCCAGGCTGCCGCGGCCAACGCGGACTGGACGCACGCGGAGGGCTACTACCTGATCCTGACGGACCAGGCGGGCGCCAACAGCTGGCCAATCACGGGCGCGAGCTTTATCCTTGTGTACAGCAATCCGCCTGATCCGGTCGCAACAGGCGAAGCCCTGAAGTTCTTTGGCTGGGCGTACCAGAACGGCACGCAGATGGCCTCCGACCTGGATTACGTGCCATTGCCGGCCGCGCTGATCAAGCAGGTGCAGACCACCTGGAAGAGTGCGATCAAAGCCAACGGCGCGCCGCTCTGGAAGTAAGGTTCCGCATCAACACGGCCCGGCCCGGCAGGCGCCGGGCTGTTGCGCAGCGGCCAGGGGCTCGATTCAAGTCGTTTGTGTTTCGGTAAGGAATGATGGACCAGGCAACTGCGTTCGTGATCGAGCCGCGCCATGCGGCTCGCCAGCGCCTCGGAGAGCGAATCTTCAAAGGCGCGACCCTGGCCGCTGCCGTGCTAGTGCTGCTGTTGCTGGGCGGTGTCGCGATCGCGCTCCTGAAGGGGGCGTGGCCCGCACTCTCGCACTTCAAGCTTGAATTTCTGACCCGCCAGATCTGGAACCCGGTGACCGAGAAGTTCGGCGCCCTGGCGCCCATCTACGGCACCCTGGTCACCTCGCTCATCGCCATGGCGGTGGCCATTCCCCTGAGTTTCGGCATTTCGATATTTCTCACCGAATTGTGTCCCGCCTGGTTGAAGCGTCCGGTCGGAGTCGCCGTGGAACTGCTCGCTGCGGTGCCCAGCATCATCTTCGGCATCTGGGGCATGTTCGTGTTCGCCCCCATCTTGCAACGCCACGTGCAACCCTGGCTGATCGAGAATCTTGGGCCTCTGCCCGGCATCGGGCTGCTGTTCCAGGGGCCGCCGTTTGGCATCGGCATCCTGACCGCATCATTGGTGCTGGCGATCATGGTGCTGCCGTTCATCGCCTCGGTGATGCGCGATGTGTTTGAGACCGTACCGGATGTGCTGCGTGAGTCCGCGTATGGTTTGGGGGCCACGACCTGGGAGGTCATCTGGCAGGTGGTTCTGCCGTATTCCCGCACCGGTGTGGTCGGCGGCATCATGCTGGGGCTCGGACGGGCGCTGGGTGAGACCATGGCCGTCACGTTCGTGATCGGTAATGCGCATCGGGTCAGCAGCTCGCTGCTGGCACCCGGCACCACCATCTCCGCTTCGATTGCCAATGAATTCACCGAAGCGGTGGGCGACCTGTACACCTCCTCGCTGATCGCCCTGGGCGTGCTGTTGTTCCTGATCACCTTCGTGGTCATCAGCGCGGCCCGGCTGATGCTGCGCCGTCTGGATCGCAGGGCGCTGGCCTCCGTATGAAACGCAGCTTCATCCGCAAGTGCGTGAATGGCGCAGCCCTCGCCTTGTCCCTAGCCGCGACCGGCGTGGGCTTGTTTTTCCTGGGAGCGATTCTGTGGACGCTGCTGAAGAACGGGCTAGCAGGGATGTCGCTGCATCTGTTCACCCAGATGACGCCGCCTCCGGGTGCGGCCGGTGGCCTGCTGAATGCGATTTTTGGCAGCGCGGTCATGACGCTGATCGGCATCGCGGTCGGCGCCCCGCTCGGTGTGCTGGCCGGCACCTACCTTGCCGAATATGGCGGCCATTCGAAGTTGTCGGCGCTGATCCGCTTCGTCAATGACGTCCTGCTGAGCGCACCGTCGATCATCATCGGTTTGTTCGTCTACCAGATCGTCGTGGTGCCAATGGGCCATTTCTCCGCCATCGCCGGCTCGATGGCGTTGGCCGTGATCGCCATACCGGTGACGGTGCGCACCACCGAGGACATGCTGCGGCTGGTGCCACAGGGCATGAAGGACGCCTCGACCGCCCTGGGCGCCTATCCGTGGCGCACGACCCTCAGCGTCATCTATCCGGCTGCCCGCAGCGGCATTCTGACCGGCCTGCTGCTGGCCATTGCCCGCGTCAGCGGTGAGACCGCGCCGCTGCTGTTCACCGCGTTGAACAATCAGTTCTGGAGCAAGAATCTGAACGCCCCGATGGCCAACCTGCCGGTGGTCATCTACCAGTTCGCACAGAGCCCTTATCCGGAATGGCAGCAGCTGGCCTGGTCAGGCGCGCTGCTCATCACGCTGACCATCCTGGCACTGAGTATTTTTGCCCGCATTGTCGTCTCGGCGCTGCAGCCGACGAGGCGCACATGAGTACTGGGCAGACCACCGATACCGGAGTTGCGGCGATCAGTCGGGGTGCCAGCACTGCGGCCGCTGTGCCTGCGGTCATCGTGGCGCCCAAGGTCGCCGTGCGCAATCTGCATTTCTACTACGGCAACTCGCACGCCTTGAAGGGTATCAACCTGGATCTGGCGGATCGCAGCATAACTGCCTTCATCGGCCCCTCGGGATGCGGGAAATCCACGTTGCTGCGGGTCCTGAATCGCATGTACGCGCTGTATCCCGGGCAACGCGCTGAAGGAGAGGTGCTGTTGGATGGTGTCAACATCCTCGAACCGATCGTCGATGTGGCCAATCTGCGCTTTCGCGTCGGCATGGTGTTTCAGAAACCCACGCCGTTCCCGATGTCGATCTTTGACAACGTCGCCTTTGGGATTCGCCTGGCGCAGCGCATCTCGCGGCGCGATCTGGCCGACCGCGTGGAAGCCGCGTTGCAGGATGCGGCTATGTGGGATGAGGTGAAGGACAAGCTGCACGAGGATGGCCGTGGCTTGTCCGGTGGACAGCAGCAGCGTCTGTGCATCGCCCGCACGATCGCCGTGCGCCCGGAAGTCATCCTGTTCGATGAGCCGACCGCCGCGCTGGATCCCATCTCAACGCTGCGGATCGAGGAAACCCTGCAATCCCTGCGTGAGAAGTATTGCATCGCCATCGTTACGCACAATCTGCAGCAGGCCGCACGAGTTTCAAACACCACCGCGTTCATGTATTTGGGCGATCTGGTGGAGGTCGGGCCGGCCGACCAGATTTTCACGACCCCCAAGGACCGTCGCACCGATGATTACGTCACCGGCCGATTCGGTTGAGTAGCCAAAACATGCAAGACTCCAATCAGACACTCGCCTCCCCGAGCCTCTCACCCGCGGTATTCGCCGCCAACGGTGAACACCATCCCGACGCGGGCCTGAACCTGCGGCCCGGCGCGCGTGGCAGCGCCACGAGCCGCCTGGACGGAGCGGTGATCGGTGCGACCGTGGGTACCGTTACGGTGGTCGACCCGGTGTTCTCGTGCCGCGACGTCAACGTTTATTACGGCGCCAAGCACGCCATCAACGGGGTGAGCCTGGATGTGGGCAAGAAGCAGGTGCTGGCGATGATCGGGCCCTCCGGTTGCGGCAAGTCAACGTTCCTGCGGTGCCTGAACCGGATGAACGACACGATTGCAGGTGCCCGGGTCACCGGCCAGATCCTGCTCGATGGACAGGACATCCAGGATCCCGCGCGCGATGTCGTACAGCTGCGTGCCCGCGTCGGCATGGTATTTCAGAAGCCGAACCCGTTTCCCAAGTCCATCTATGACAACGTGGCCTTCGGGCCGCGTCTGCACGGCCTGGTGCGACGTCGTGCCGACCTGGATGAGCTGGTGTGCACCAGTTTGCAGCGTGCCGGCCTGTGGAACGAAGTGAAGGATCGCCTCACCCAATCCGGCACCGGCTTGTCCGGCGGCCAGCAGCAGCGCCTGTGCATCGCGCGCACGATTGCGGTAATGCCGCATGTCATCCTCATGGACGAGCCGTGCTCGGCGCTGGATCCGATCGCCACGGCGCGCATCGAGGATCTGATCGATGAACTGAAGGAATCCTTCGCCATCGCCATCGTCACGCACTCCATGCAGCAGGCCGCGCGGGTCTCGCAGCGCACGGCATACTTCCACATGGGGTCGCTGGTCGAAGTCGGCGAAACCGATAAGATCTTCACCAATCCGCGGCACCGCCTGACCGAAGACTACATCACCGGGCGCTTTGGCTGACCCATCAGGCGCACGTGCAGCCCCGGTCCGAAGGCATGCTCGAAGGCCACATCAGCCGATCATTTGACGGTGAACTTGCTGGTTTGCATATCCGTGTGCTCGAGATGGGGGGCCTGGCGCTGGACCAGGTGCGGGCAGCCTCGCGTGCCTACGCCGACTGGGATGTGCGCAATGCCCAGCACGTCATCGACCGCGAGGGTGAGCTCCTCGGCTGTGGCGCACGCATCTATGACGATCAGCTGACGCTGATCGCCCGGCGCAATCCCGTTGCCAGCGATCTGCGCGCCATCATCGCGCTGGCAAAGGTTGGCGCAGAGCTGGATCGTGTCGGCGCCGAGGCGCGCAAGATCGCACGCACGGTTCTGCAGCAAAGTGGTCGCCCGGGGCGAGGTACCTCGAGCGATGCGCGGCACCTCGCCAATCTCGCCATCACGTTGCTGCGGCTGTCGCTTGAGGCGCTCGACCGCCTGGATACCGAGCAGGCAGACCAGGTGATCGACCGCGACCAGGACCTGGATGCGGAATACGCCTCCGGATTGCGTCGCCTGCTCACCCGTGCCCTGGAAAATCCCTCGCAGCTCGAAGTGACGGTGGAGGCCGCGTTTGTGCTGAAGTCCCTGGAACGCATCGGCGATCACGCCCGCAATATCTGCGAGCAGATTGGGGGCATGGCCGCCCAGGCGGTCAGAGTGGCGCGCGCGCCCTGATAGGCTCAGAACGTGAATCGACCTCCGATCGTCGGTGCGGTATTGTTGTTGTGGTAGTAGGCAACCCCGGGACCGTGCGGAATGGCGATGGCCAGACCGCCGCTCACGTCCGAATAGGCAATGCCGGCGTAGACCTCGAAGCGCTTGGTGAAGTGATGCTCCGCGTAGAGCGACATCTCGTTGAGGGTGCCCGCGCAGGAACTGCGAAAACCCGCAGTGACCGAGCAGGTCGACGGCAGGCGGAAGTCGTTCTGCAGCTGGTGATACCAGGCCGCCGTGATGTCGGTCTGGCTGTCGAAGGCGTATTTCACGCCCGTCCACCAGATCTGCACGATCTTGGGTGAATCAAGATTGTCGTCTTCGACGCCGCTCAGGAAATAACCACCCTGGTCCGACGCTCCCACACCCAGGGGGTTTGCCGGGTTGGTCTGGTGAATGTGTTCATAGCCGGCAAAAAACTTCAACGGGTCCCAGGTGTATTTGAGCGCCACCATCAAGGCGCTGTTGTCGGTGACGATGCCATACAGGGTGTTGTCCGGTGAGATCAGATTCGCCCCGGTGATCTGGTTGGTATTGATGCTGTTGACGCTGGACTGATACGGCGGCGTCGCACTCTGGGCGCCCAGCAGGGGGTTCAGTACGCTGATTCCCTGATTGTAATGCTGGTAGATGACATCCGCGGAGAGATGGTCGTACTCGCCGCCGAAGTCCACGCCGTAGGCCGTGTTGTGCGGCTCCTCCGGCGTACAGGTGGCAGCGCTCCAGGTCGCGGAGGCCGAATAGCAGCCGCCCGAACCGTCGGCGAACTTATACATCGCTCCGAAATGCACCGGACCATAGGTGAGGCGATATTTCGTGGCATCGTCCCAACGGCTGTCCTCGGTGTCGCCGCCGCCGGCCATCGTGCCGTTGTACCCGATGTACGAAAAGGCGTAGGCGCCGCCGGCCGGGTCATATGTGAGCATCGCATCGGTACCGAGAGGGCGTTGCCGACCGAAGGTCAGCGTGCCCAGATCACTGGACGATACGCCGCCATAAAATTCGTCATTGAAGGTTTGACCTGCGCGCGAGCCGTCGATGGCTTCCGAATAGCTGCCGCGGGGCAGGCCATTGTTGGCGATGTTGGTGAGTGAAGCGTTGGCAAGCTGGCCGGATTGCGGATTGATGCCTGTCGAAGCATTGAATACCACGGACCAACCAGCCAGAAACTCCTCCTTGCCCCTGATGCCCACTCCCGTCTGCGACAGGTTGTTCGGCGCAACGAGCCAGCGGGAATCACTTCCGTTGCGGTTGACCAGCGCTTCACCTTCGTAATTATTGGGATTGACGGGTAAGCCATGGCTGACCCAGCCGATACCGGCATCGTAGGTGCCGAAAATAGTGATGCCATGCCAGGTCAGCGGGCAGGCAGTAGTGGCGAACTCCTGGAAGCTCCCACAGCCCTCGACGGAGGAGGAGGCAACCGCGGCGCTTGAATTACTCGGCGCGGATTGCGCGAACGCCACACCTGAAGCGAATGTAGCAACAATGAGACAAACGGGAGCAAATCGCACGGGAAGCACCTCCTATATACGTTCGTATACAGCGTGAGGCACTTTACGTAGGAAAACAAGGCTTGACGTGCGGTCTTTGATCGTGCACCGCAGCGCCAGGCTTTCGCCGTACTTTCGAGGCCCTTAACGTGGTGAGCTTGCCACAGGTGCCGCCCGGAGCCGTGAGGCGGCTCCGGGCGGCGTGCGAACTTACTTCTGGTACGGGTAGATGCGGAAGGAGGCCATGCCTTCAAACATGCCAGCGACCGGTGCGCCGCCGGTCGCTTCGAACAGCGTGCGCTGGATGTATCCGGCCTGCAGTCCGAACTGCGCGTTGCCCAGCGCGCCGCGATAGAACTTCCACCAGAAGCCGCCGGTGACTTCATCCACCTTCTGGTTCTGGCCTGAGCACGTGCCACCCAAGGTATAGCAGCCGCTGTTGGTGAGGTTCGGGATTCCCAAGCCGTACCAATATGGGCCCACGGTCGCGGTGCTGTACTGGTAGAGCGTCTTGCTCTGTTGCTCGCGCCCGGCGTACAGATAAGCTTGCAGCGCGGGGTTGGGCGTCAAGACGAGGCCCGCCATGACCTGGTAGGCCTGCACCGGGGCCAGCTGGCCATCGGGCTTCACGACCACATCGTTCAGCGAGGCGGAGCCGTAGCGGCCGATGCCTTTGCCGGCGAGGCCACTGAACTGGAAGCTCAGGATGTTGGGAACCAGAGGTAGGATCGCGCCGGCACCGACGCCGCCGCCCATGGTGGTCTGACTCGTCGTCGTGATCTCCGAACGGAAGAAACGCGCCAGACCATACAGCTCGTAGTGGCCATAGCCCGGATCGGCGGCGATCTTCGCCACGATATCCGGCGCAATGTCCGTCGAGAACTGGGTGCCGGTGACGCTGCAGGTGCTGGTGGACGTGGAGGTGGAGGTCGCAGTGCCGGTGGTGGTCGTAGTCGTCGTTGTGGTGGTCGTCGAGGCCGTGCAGGTGCCGCCGCCATTGCCCAGCTGACTCGTGCCCGCGAAGCCGGTGGTGGGCGCTGCCGGCAGCGTTCCCTTGAGGCCGCCGGCAGCCAGACTGTTGGTGCTGATGATGCCGGTGGCCTGGGGGCTCTCCAGCGATAGGCCCAGGGACAGGCCGTCGGTGACCTTGTCGACGAGGCGGACCTGCGGATTGCGGGTCCAGTTGAAGCCGGAGACGTACTGCGCGTCGATGGTCAGCGGCACGTTCTCATCGCGCGGATCCATGCCTTTCTTTTCCAGCGTCACGAGGCTCCAGTTCTGACCGGCCAGCAGGTACCAGCCCGAGTCGCTGGTGAATTTGCCATAGATGTTGCGGATGCGCGGCTGGTAGCTGTTGCTTTCATTGGAGTTCGCGGTGGGCGCGGCGCCCAGGAAGTCCATCTCGAAGTAGGTTTCGGCCTTGTAGCCACCCATGTCCTGGGTCTGGGCGAGGATGGAGAGACGGCTCTGACGCGCGCTCTCACGGAATTCAGAAACATAGGCCTGTTCCGCATTGCCAATCGGCACGCCGCTGAAACTGGAGCCCACATCGGCGCTTTCGTCCCGGTTGCGATAGATGGTCGCAAGTTCGGAGAAGCCACCGAACAGCAAGGTGACCGGACCTGCCTGCAGGGCCGGGTTGGTGCTGGAAGCTGGCGCCGCGGAAGTGTCGGGTGCGCTCTGTGCCATTGCCAGCGATGCGGAGCCTGCGCCCAGTACCAGGGCGACGGCCGCGGCAACACGGGCCAACCGTCGCGGTGACGGTGTAGCGACGCAATTGGAATGAGGGGTTTGGGGGCTGGGCGGTGTCATGAGTCGGTATCCTTCCTGACCATTAGTTTCAGCGCCGCAACTGTGATTCATTCGTATGACATCCAGATTTCATGGATGTGACAGTTCTATTTCAGCGTTGCTGCGCCGCAGGGATTTACCGGGTTCAGCGCTGCAGGCGAGGCCGGCGGCCGGCCGGAATCGAGGCTCGGCCGGCGGCCGAAATTCTAGAATTTCCGATCTGTTGTTTTTTTGGCGCGCTAGTCGGGATGCACCAGGCGACGGAATGCGGCGATGATGGCGGGCTGCGGACGACGGATATCGGGCACCTTCTGGTAGTGCTGCCAGCCGCCACCGAGGCTGCGGTAGAGTGCGACGAACTGGTCACCCGCCGCGGCCTGAGTCTGGATGTACTCGGTCTGGATTTCGTAGCCGGCCCGCTGCGCGTCGACGACGTTCAGATAATCCGTCAGGCCCCGCTCGTAGCGCTCCTGCGCCAATGTAATCGCGCGCTGGCTGGCCGTGACGGCGAGCGCCAGTTGCAGCAGGCGTGACTGCTGCGCCGAGTAACGGTCGAGCGCGGTGTCCACTTCGCTGACCGCCGATTGGATGGTCTTGCGATAGCCCACCAGCAGCGCCCGGGTCCGCAGGTCGGCGATGTCCACCTGCGCATCCAGCGTGCCGAAATCCAGCAGTGGCCACAGCACCGCCGGACCCGCCGACCAGATGTGCTGACCGACTGCCGGATCCGTGCCCAGGCCCTGGCGCTGGAAGCCGATGGCCGCGGTGACTGCCACATCCGGGAACAGGTCGGCCGTGGCGACGCCAATGCGCGCCGAGGAGGCTGCCAGCTCGCGCTCCGCCTGCTGGATGTCCGGCCGTTGGCGCAGCAGCTGCAATGGCAGGCCGGCCGGCGCCAGATCTGGCGTGCCCGGAATCATGCTCACCGGGGTGAGTTCGCCGACCAGCTGTTCGGGGAAACGACCGAGCAATGTGGCCAGCGTGTACTGGCCGGCACTGACCTGGGCCTGCAGGGGCGCAAGCTGCGCCTGCTCGTCGGCCAGTTCGCGATCCGCCAGGGTGACGTCAAGTTCATTGGTAATCCCGCGCTGAAAACGGATATGCACAATGCGCTGGGACTGCTGCAGCGCCTGGATCGTCGCCTGCAGCGTCGCGACATGCATCTGTGCACCGCGCAGGTCGATGTAGGCCCGCGCCACATCGGCAATGATTGACACCAGTACGCCATCGCGAGCCGCGGCCAGCGCCTGGGTATCGGCACGCGCCGCCTGGATCTCGCGCCGGTACTTGCCGAAGATGTCCAGTTCCCACACCGAGTCGAAGCCGCCGATCTCGTTGATGTGCTTCAGGCCCGTCGAATTGTCGGCCGAGACCAGCGGCTGTGGGGCGCGGCCGCGGGCAAGATCGCTGCCGGTGCCACGCGCGGCAGCGGCGCTGGCCTCGAGGTCGGGAAGGACCGCGCCCAGCATCCCGGCCTCATAGGTGCGGGCTTCCTGCAGACGGTCGAGCGCGATTTCAACATCCGGGTTCGCGGTGATGGCGCGGTCAATCAGGGAATCCAGCTCCGGATCCTGCAGAGCATGCCACCAGGCGGCGAGCTCAATGGCGCCGGTGCCGCCGATGGAGTTGGTGCCACCGGCCTGCGGCGCCGCCGCGTAGTGATCCGGCAGCGCAAGCTGCGGTGGATGATAGTTCGGTCCCACCGCGCAGCCGGTGATGAGGCTGGTCATTCCCGACGCGAGCGCGAATACCGGCAGTGATCGGCGGAAGCTGCGCGCCGTCATGGCTGCCTGGCGACCTCGACCGCATCACCAGGGTCGATCTGGCTGCTTAAATTGAGCACCAGTTTGTCGCCTGGTTTCACGCCGGAACTGAGCTCCACCATGCTGCCATCGTCGCGGGCGATCGCGACATCACGCATCGCGATGCGTCCGGCGCCGTTCACGGTGGCGACTTGGGTGCCATTGGCGCGGAACAGCAACGCGGCCGCGGGCACCTGCACCAGACCTCGAGGCGGCAGATCGAAACTCGCCGTGACGTACATGCCAGGCACCCAGCGCCCGGCAGCATTGGGGATGTCCACCTCAACGCGCAGAGTGCGGGCCTGCGCGTTCAAAGCCTCGGCGGTACGTGTGACCTTGCCGGAGTAGGTCAGTTCCTGACCACCCCCGGTGCCACTGACCGTGACCGGCAGCTGTCCCTGCATCAGATCCGTGGCGGCGCTCTGCGGTACCTCGATCATCACCCGCATCGGGTCATTCTGGGTCATGACATACAGCGGTGTGGTCGCGCTCGTGCTGCCGGCCGTGACGAGATTGCCGATGTCGATATTGCGCTGGGTGATCGTGCCATCAAATGGCGCGCGCACCTGTTTGTACGCGGACAGCGCGGCATACTGGTCCACGCGCGCCTGGTCCAGGGCCACCTGTGCGAACGAGCTTTGCAACTGGGCGTTCGCAGTGCCGAACGCCGCCTGTTTCTCGTCGCGCTCCTGTGCGGAGACGACCCCATCAGGCGAGTCGCGCCAGCGGTCATAGGTGGTTTTGGCGAACGCCGCTTCGGCCTCGCGAACCTGCACCTGCGCCTGCGCAGTCTTCAGTTCGGCGCGCGCTGCGGCCAGCTCCGCGTCGAGCTCCGGCGTATCGATCGTCGCCATGATCTGCCCGGTGCGCACATGATCCCCGATATCGACGAGCCAGCTTGCGACATAGCCGTTGACCCGGGCATAGATGGTGCTGGAGTGCCAGGCCGCGGTCTGTCCCGGCAGCGCGAAGTGCTGTGCGGCGCCCACCGGGGCAGCAATGACCACATCCACCGTATGCGGTGTGGTGGCCGCCGAGCGGGCCTCTCCGGCCAGAGCGTGCGCGTGCAAGAACCCGATGACACGCACCAGCAACAAGGCTAAGACCAGCACGCAGGCAACAATAATGCCGCCTTTGCGCAGGCGCCGCGCCGTATCCGGGGCGTACGCGGTGGAGACTGAATGAGTATCCACTCGCACTTCATCCGTGGCGACCTCGTCCTCATAATCTGTTTCCATGATCTCGGTGCCGTGGTCTTTGTCAGAATTACGCGTTTGCATGGGCGCCTCGTGCGAGCGGTGCCGCTGTGTGCTGGGGGACTCGCCGCAACAGGCAATACATGGTCGGGACGAGAATCAGGGTGGCGAAAGTGGCGAACAGCAGGCCGCCGATTACCGCCCGGGCGAGCGGAGCGTTTTGTTCGCCGCCTTCCCCTACACCCAGTGCCATCGGCACCATGCCGAGCATCATTGCGCCGGCGGTCATGAGGACCGGCCGCATGCGGGTGTAGCCCGCAGTCGCCGCGGCGATGAGCGGGGAGTCCCCCGCGGCGAGCCGCTGGTTGGCGAAACTGACGACCAGGATGCTGTTGGCGGTCGTCAATCCAATGCACATGAGTGTTCCCATCAGGGCGGGCACCGACAAATGCGTCTGACTCAACAACAGCATCCAGATCACGCCGCCGAGTGCGAATGGTACCGCCGCCAGTACGATCAGCGGATCAATCCAGCTTTGGAAGTTGACGACCAGGAACAGATAGACCAGGACGATGGCGAGCGCGATACCGGAGAACAGCCCGTCATAGCTGCTGCGCATGGTTTCCACCTGTCCGCCCAGGCTCACCGTGATAGCCGAACTGAGCGGCGGTCGGTTGGTTTCGATGAGACGGTCGATGTCGTGCGCAACACCGTACAGATCACGTCCCTGAACATTGGCGTGAACATCAAATACCGGACGGATGTTCAACTGCGACATGACCAAAGGCACCTTGCCGCGGCCCATGGATGAGATATTCATCAGCAAAGGAGTGTTGCCCACCTCCGTGCCCGACAACGGCGTCGTCTGCAGATTTCCGGTCGAGTCGATGCTGTAGGTCGGCTGCTGTACCACCAGGGGATAGCTCACGCCGTTGCGCGGATCGACCCAGAAGTTCGGCGCCGATTGCGCGCTGGAGTTGGTGGTCACCAGCACGTTCTCGGACGCCTGGCGCTGTGAGGTGCCCAGTTGCGAGGCCTGCGCACGGTCGACGTCCACGGTGAGCGAGGGCGCATCCGGCACCTGAAATACATGCGAATCAACCACCCCGGGGACGCCAGCCAGCTTACGCGCGAAGCTCAATGCCACCGAATAGGTGGCGTCCGCGTCCGAGCCGGCGACCCGGACATCGATGGGCGCCGGCTCACCGAAATTCAAAACCTGATCGACAATGTCGGCGGGCTGGAAGAAGAACTGCAGCTGCGGAAAGCGTCGTGGCAGCTCGCGGCGCAACATCGCAGTCAGATCAGCCGTCGGAGTGTGTCCCTTGCCTAGGGAAATAAGAATCTCCCCATCCATGGGCCCGACCGTTGCGGAGTCGCTCAGCGAAAGATTGATGCCGCTGTACGGCAGGCCGATGTTGTCCAGGATCACACTGATCTGATGCGCTCCGACCAGTTGCCTGATGGTGCTTTCAACGGTGGCGAAGTCCTGCTGTGTGCTCTCCAGGCGCGTGCCGGGTGGCGCCCGCACGTGCAGGCGCATCTGCCCGGCATCGACCTGGGGGAAAAAATCCCGGCCCAGGAGCGGGAACAGCAGCAGTGAGACCAGCATCAGACCCAGAAACGCGGCGCCCGCGTATTTAGGGAACGCCAGGCACCAGGACAGCGTGTTGCGGTAGTTTTCGCGCAGCGCGCCGAAGCCCCGCTCGAAGCTGTGGTGAACCCGCGCAAATACATTTCTGCTCGGCGCAGTATGCGCGGTGGCGTGTCCGTCAGGGCGCATCAGAAAATTGAACAGTACGGGCACAAGGGTGAAGGACAGCACCAGACTCGCCAGCAGCGCGGTAATCACCGACACGGACAGGGGCGAGAACAGGTATTTGGCAGTGCCTTCCAACAGGAACACCGGCACGAAGACGATGCAGATGCACAGGGTGGAGAGGAAGGTCGGGGTGCCGACCTCGCCGGCGCCATGGATGATCGCCGCGCGCATGTTCTGGTTCAGACCCGCATGGCGCTCGATGTTCTCGATCACCACGGTGCCATTGTCAACGAGGATGCCCACGGCGAGTGCAAAACCTCCCAGGGTCATGGTGTTCAGAGTTTCGCCCGCGGTGCCCATGCACAGTACCGCGGTCAGTATCGACAGAGGAATCGACGCCAGGATGATCAGCGTCAGCCGCCAGTTGCCCAGGAACAGCAGTATCATCAGCGCGGTCAGACCCGCGGCCATGCAGCCGCCCATAACCACGCTGTTCAAAGCGGCCTTGACGAAGACCGACTGATCGAAAATCGGCTTGACGTTCACGGAAGCAGGCAGCAGTCGTTCGATTTCCGGAAGCGCCGCGCGCACGCCATTGATGACCGCCAGCGTGGAGACACCCCCGGTGCTGCGGATCGACATCAGGGCGCCGGGCACCCCATTCACGGATACGGAATTGGTCTGCACCTGGAAGCCGTCGTGCACATGCGCCACGTCGTGCACGAATACGGTCCGCCCGTCGACCTGCTTGACCGGAAAGTTGTTGATCTCATCCAGCACATTCGGGCTGTTGTTCATCGTCAGGGTGTAGTCCTGCGTGCCGATCTTCACATCGCCGGCTGGCAGGATCACGTTCTGGGCCTGCAAGGCTGCGCTCACGTCATTGGCGGTGAGGCCGCGCGCCGCCAGCGCCTGCGGATCCAGATCCGCCATGATGACGCGCGGCTTACCGCCGTAGGGATAGGGCACATCGGCGCCGTGCACGACGGCCAGCGCAGGGCGGATGATGTTCTGACCGAGATCATTCAATTTGGTGTCCGGCAGGGTGTTGCTGGACAGGCTCAGCTGGATGATTGGGACATCCGTGGCCCCGTAGCGGATCACCAGCGGCGGGTTGATGTTCGGCGGCATGTACTTGAGCACGTAGGAGGCGCTGCTCGCCAGCTGCGAGATCGCGCGGGTCACATCCGCGCCCTCATGCAAGTAGATCTTCTCCACCCCCACGCCCTGATAGCTGGTGGCCTCGATACGCGAAATGTCATCCACCAGTGAGGCGAGCTGGCGCTCATGCAGGGTGAGGATGCGGTTTTGGATATCAGGGGCGCTCATGCCGGCGTACGTCCATACGACGCTGACCACGGGAATGTCGATGCTCGGGAAAATGTCCACCGGCATTCGCAAGCCCTCGCCGATGGCGAGGAGGCTCACGAGAATGAGAATCGCGGCAACGGTATAGGGCTTACCGAGGACGTAGCGGACAAACGACATCAGGTGCAGCCTGGCATAAGTTGAGAAGGCATCATGCCGCGCCTTGAATCAGCGGCACTGCGTAAATCGAGCGGTCCATTTTAACGCTCGGGGCCGGCGCGTCGGGAACCTGGAACACGTGCGAGTTGACCACGCCGGGAATCGAACCGAGCCGGCTGGCATAATGCTGCGGCAAGGCGTAAGTGGCGGCGGCGTCCGAACCGGAGACGCGAATATCGATCGGTGCCGGCTGGCCGAAGTTCAATACCTGGTCGACGATGTCCGCGGGCTGAAAGAAGAACACCAGCTCCGGGAATCTGCGCGGCAGTTTTCGGCGCAGCATGGCCGTGAGCCCGGCGGTGGGAGAGTGCTTTTCTTTCAGCGTGATGAGGATCTCTCCATCCATGGGACCCACGTATCGGACCAGATGCATCGTGCGCGGCTAGTCTTCTTAAGGGATTAGTTCAGCATGATGCCGTGCCGCCGCATCCTGCGAGCCGCACAATTGCACCACTCCATGTCCCGAATCCCGGGGTGAAATACTCCGTTACAAAAATGTCGTCCACGGCCTCAGGCGGCAACCGGTGACGAGCCCGCGGATGACGCGGGCAAAAATATGTGCACGATGAGACCGCGGGGCTGCCGGTCGCGTAACTCGATGGTGCCGCCGTGGGCAAGAATGATCGACCGGGCGATGGACAGCCCCAGTCCCATGCCCTGCTGGTCGGTTTCCCGTGCCGCGTCGGTACGGTAGAAGGGTTCAAAGACCTTCGCCTTTTCGATGTCCGGGATGCCTGGACCCTCATCCTGGACTTCGATCACGAAACCCAGACCGCGCATCTCCTGCAGCGAGACGGTGGCACTCTTGCCATATTTGGCGGCATTGGCGACGATGTTCGTCAGTGCCCGCAACATCGCCTGGGGTTTGCAGTGATAGCGGCTGTGGGTGGCGGTGCCGTAGGCAACATCGCCGCCGAGGTCCCAGACCAGATCGCAGACCGTCTGCAGCAGTGAATCGAGATCGACGATCGCGCGCGCTTCGGCATCATCGACGCCGCGGATGAAGGACTGCGCCGAGGTCAGCATGGTGTGCATGGCCTCGATGTCCGCCAGCATCTTCGATTTGTCGCCGGCGGCGCGGTCGGTCTCAACGCGCAGGCGCAGCCGGGTGAGCGGTGTGCCTAGATCATGGCTGATGGCACCCAGCATCAAGGTGCGGTCTTTGAGCAGCCGTTGCAGCCGGATCTGCATTTCATTGAAGGCGCGGATGGCGCGCTGCAGCTGCGCGGGTCCGCGCTCGGGCAGCGGCGCGGCATGCACATCGATGCCGACCCGCTCCGCTGTGCGCGCGAAGCGTTCCAGGGGATGATTGACCGTCCAGGTGAGCCAGACCCACAGGCCGCCGGTGGCAAAGAGCAGGAAGGCGACGGTTGCCATCTGCTCCAGCAATCCAATGCGTACCGCAAGTCCCACGGGGGTAACCACTTGTATCAGGCCACCGCCGTTTAGCAACACGGTGATGTGCTTTGAATCGGTGGATTCGTGCGGGCCTGCCCCATGGACCTGTACCTGAGCCGGCTGGCGCGCGAGCTTGGTGATAAGTTGCCGACGCAGTGTGGGGTCCGCCGCCCCGAACTGCGGGTGTGGCACGGCGTCTGGCGAAGCAAGGTACTGCAGCCTGAAGTCGGGCGCGCCCCACAGTCCGGCGAAGCGCGCTCGGTCCGCGGCCGGAACTGCCTCCAGCAGCCGCACTACCATGGCCACTCGCGAGACCGCCACGTCCGGCCGCGGCACCCGTTGCCACTGGGGCAGGAGCACCATGTACAGGACGGCCGCCAGCACCTGCGACAGCGCCAGGCCCAGCAGCAGGATCCCGGCGACCTGTCCACGGAAGCCAGCCGGCAGCAGCCAGCGAACCAGCCGTTTCAAGTAGCATTAACCTCGGCTGTAAAAATATAGCCACCGGAGCGCACGGTCTGTATGAGTAAGGGGTCCCGGGGATTCTCTTCTATCTTACGCCGCAGCCGGCTCACCTGGATATCGATGCTGCGATCGAATACCGCCGGGTTACGGCCGCGGGTGAGGTCGAGCAGCTGATCGCGCGTGAGGACCCGATTGGGATGCTCGCAGAAGGCGACCAGCAGCTCGTATTCCCCGCCGGTAAGCGGTACCTGGGCGCCGTCAGCCGAACTTAAGCGCCTTGTTCCCAGATTCAGCATCCAGCCGCCGAAATTGAGCAGCGACCGGGTCGGCGCGCGTGGTGCCTTGGCAACGCTTTGTGCGCGCCGCAAGAGGGCTCGGATGCGCGCCAGCAACTCATTGGTGCTGAACGGTTTGGTCAGATAGTCATCTGCGCCCATTTCGAGCCCCACGACACGGTCGACCTCGCTGCCCCGCGCGGTCAACATGATGATCGGAACGTTGCTGCCAGCGCGCACCCGCCGGCACAGCGACAGGCCGTCCTCCTTGGGCAGCATGATGTCCAGAATGATGAGGTCAATGCGGCTTACGCCGAGCAGCCGATCCATCTCCCGGCCGTCGCGGCCGACGGTCACCCGATAGCCGTTGTGCTCCAGGAAATCGGCGACCAGCGCGCGAATATCCGGGTCATCCTCAATGAACAGGATGTGCGGGGACTGTTCCATCAGCGCTTTATAGTGCACTTCGGCGCGCCGGCGGTACCTTTTTTGTAACTGGACGCAACAGGATCGGCACGTCCCCGCACAGACCGGGCGGCAGCCTGTCAGCAAGTCAGTCCTTCCGGAGAACCTGGCGACATTTACTGAGCCCGCCAGCCGATTTCATTTCGTCCGGCGCATGCGCCAAAGGTAGACAAGCAGCCGCGGATGGAAGCGCTCGACATCTTCGCTGAGAGATATGTCCGAGGAGAGATTGCTCCAGGACGTGTACGGCCAGATGAAATCGACAATTAGACGTTCTCGATTAAAAGGTTTTTGGGGGTCACTTCATGAGCGCTTCTTCGGCGGCGGCGCGTGCGTGTATTGAAGTGGTGTCAAACAGTGGAACTACAGAGTCCTGTTGATCGAGCAGAAGCGATAGCTCTGTGCACCCAAGAATGATCGCCTGCGCGCCTCGCGAAGCTACATTCGCGATGATTCCTCGATACGCTCCGCGAGACTTCATCGTGACGATGCCGAGGCACAGTTCCTCGAAGATAATACGGTGAATGGTCTCACGGTCTTCGGGCCCCGGAACGATGACTCGAAGGCCGTGTCGTTCTGTGAGTCGGTCGCGATAGAAATCTTGCTCCATAGTGATTCGCGTGCCGAGTAGGCCAACGACTGCGTAGCCGGACTGCTTGATCTCAACAGCTGTTGCGTCGGCTATGTGCAACAGCGGGATTGCGACTGCAGCCTCGATACGGGCGGCCACTTTGTGCATCGTATTCGTGCACAGAACCAAGAAGCAGGCGCCTGCCGCTTCTAGCGCGTGAGCCGCTTCTGCCAATATGGCTCCAGCTCCCTCCCAATCACCGGCATGCTGAAGTCGCTCGATGTCGTGGAAGTCCACGCTGTACAAAATAATCTTGGCCGAATGCAGGCCACCCAAGCGTTCCTTGATCGTCTCGTTGATCTGACGGTAGTAAAGAGCGGTCGATTCCCAGCTCATGCCACCGATGAGGCCAATAATCTTCACGTACTGTCCTAAGCGAGGGCTGGTTACATCCTACGCGGAAAATTCTCGATGGCGATTTCGTATTGAGCGCCTCGCGATTTTGTGCCTGTCCTCATTGCTCTTAGGACACTTTGTCGATGATCTCAGTCTCGAGGTGTCGCTCGCCGCGCAGCGAATTGGCGACGAGGCAACCCTTTTCCGCGCGCTGCAAAAGCTCCCGGGCTTTGGCACTATCCGATCCGCCCATAACTGTGAGTTTCGCGCGGGTTGAGAATTTGGAAAACTGGGTGACTCCTGTCACCCGTTCAAGAAGACCCTCCACGTGGCACTCCAGTTGCTCCCACTCGAAATGGGCCGCCCGCGATACGCCTCGAAACGTGAGAATAAAGCAATTCGCCACCGCCGCCACGAGAAGTGTCTCCGGCGACCACACATCACCGGGTCCGTCGAATTCCGGGGGTGGCGCGGTTTGAATGTCGGGTACTCCACGGGATGTCACAGGAACGCAACCGGCGATTGCTCCCCGGGCGCTGACGCTGTACGTGTGCGGATAAGGTTTCATGATTGCTCGGTTCTTCCATGCCACCTCAATTCGATTGGGCTCATGCCGCACCCTGCGCAATGACGGGCAGGCCAGCGGCCTTCCAAGCCGCGATACCCCCTTGCATGTGTGCGGCATGGCTTTGCCCCGCAGCGAGGCGCTTCTCGGCAGCGCTGAGTGAGCGCTTGCCGCTCCCGCAGTGAAAGACCACCCGCCGCGTACCATCGTCAGGTAGTGCCGATGCATCGAAGGTGGAAAGTGGGTACAGCAGTGCCCCGTGAATACGCTCGGGGGCGTACTCCGCGGGCTCGCGCACATCTATCAACAATAATTTGCCGGCTTTTAGAAGCCGCGCGACTTCCGCCGGCGTGAGTGTTTCAATTTGATTTGAGTGTTGACTCATGATCATGACCTCGGTTAAGCGCAGCCGCGCCCAGATTTAGGAAAGGTTCTTTGTATCGGCGGGTTTTTCAAGGGCATGCTTGTCCGCATCTAATTCAAACCACATGGCATTCAGGATCGCAAAGGCACATGCCAATCCCAGTCCCAACATCCAACTGAAATACCACATGCTTGTCTCCTTAGTAGTTGCCATCGGGATTGGAGTGAATTTGGGCAGCCGTGACAGGTCCGCGCAGTACGTGATACACCCATGAGGTATAAGCGAGGACGATTGGCAAAAGGATGATCACCGCGATCAACATGATGTTCAATGTACGCTGACTGCTCGAAGCATCCCAGACTGTCAAGCTGCTGCCAGGATGCGAGGACGAAGGGAGCAGGAATGGGAACAGACTTACGCCCATCGTTCCAATCACGCCGGCAATGCCGGTGCCGCTCACGACGAAGACGATGAGTCGCTGGCGGATGCCGGCCAAAGCGGCCACCAACAAGGGGGCCGCCAGACCGATAGCGGGCAGCAGCCGGGTGAACGGCCAGCGCTGATAATTCGTGAGCCAGGCCCCGGCAGATTGAACCGCCATCTTGCCGAGGGGATTGGGCGTACCCTCCGGCAGTGCCCCAGCCGTAATGGCAAATCCGAAGCCACTTTTCCATAACCAGAGGCCGGCGAGCGCAAACAGGACCATCCACAGCAGGGCGAAGAGGCGTGACGCCGTTCTCGCCCTCTCGGCAATGCCCCCTTCCGCCTTGATCGCGAGGTAGGTCGCGCCGTGACTCGCCAGCATGACCACCCCGACGAGACCGCAGAGCAGGGCAAAGGGGTTGAGCAGGTCAAAGAGGCCGAAGGCATAGGCGGCACGCAGTTCCGAGTCAAAGGTGAACGGGACGCCCTCAAGAAGATTGCCCATCGCGACGCCAAATACGAGGCTCGGGACGAGCCCGCTGACAAACAGTGCCCAATCCCAGATACTGCGCCAGCGCGCCTGGGGCATCTTGCTGCGGAACTTAAAGCCCACAGGTCTCACGATGAGTGCAGCCAGCACCAGCAGCATGGCGAGATAAAAACCGGAGAAACTGGCCGCATAGAGGGCCGGCCACGCCGCAAAGATCGCTCCCCCGCCCAGGATCAACCATACCTGATTACCCTCCCACACCGGGCCGACGGTATTGATGATGACCCGTCGTTCGGAATCATTGCGCCCAAGGAACGGCAGCAGCATGCCCACCCCGAGATCGAATCCGTCCATCACGGCGAAGCCGATGAGCAGTACCCCCAGCAGCAGCCACCAGATGACCTTCAGGGTCGCGAACTCAAGCCCCATGACGCACCCCCTCGAAGTCTTCTGCGGGTCCCCGTCGGATGTATTTGACGAGCAGAAACACGTCGATGACCGCAAGGACGGAATAGAAGAGCACAAATCCGCACAGACTCAGTACGACATTGGAAGTCGCGATCGGCGAGACGGCCAGGAATGTCGGCAGCACACCTTCGATGGCCCACGGCTGTCGACCATGTTCGGCCACAAACCAGCCAATTTCGGCGGCGAGCCATGGCAGCGGCAGACTCCACAACGCGAGTTTCAAGAACCCCCTGTGCTTTTCACAGCGTCGGCGGGAGGCCTGATAAAACCCGTAGGCAAAGAGGGCAATGAAGAAGAACCCCAATCCCACCATGATTCGGAAGGACCAGAACAGCCAGGCAACCGAAGGCACGGTATCCCAGGCCGCTTGATCTTTCTGCGCCGCGGTCGCCTGAGCGGGATCCGCCACGTATCGACGCAGCAATAAGGCATAGCCCAGATCCGCGGCATGGGAGTCCAACACGGCCCGCGCAATGGCATTACGTGGATCGGCGCGCAGCGTTCGCAACGCCGTATACGCCGGAATGCCATTCTCAATGCGCTGGCGGGCAATGGCCACCAACTCGTAGATACCCGACACTTCCTTGTCGACCGATCGGGTTGCAATGAGCCCCAGCATCCATGGCACCTTGACTTCGGCGCTCGTGGTCCGATTTTGCTCATCGGGCAGTCCAAACAGCACGAACGGCGCCGGAGCCGGCTCCGTGTGCCACATGCTCTCGATGGCGGCAATTTTCATTTTCTGGTGCTGGTTCGCGGTATATCCACTCTCATCACCGAGCACGACCATCGAGAGCGCTGAAGCGAGACCAAAGCTCAAGGCCACGGTCGCCGATCGACGGGCCAACTCCGTGTGGCGCCCCTTGAGCAAGAACCAGGCACTGATCGCGAGCACGAACATCGCCCCGGTGACGTAACCGGCACTCACGGTATGCACAAACTTGGACTGCGCCACCGGGTTGAAAATGACCTCGGAGATCGACTGCAATTCCATGCGCATCGAATCCGGGTTGAACTTCGCGCCCACGGGGTTCTGCATCCAGGCGTTGGCAATCAAAATCCACAACGCGGACAGATTGCTGCCTATCGCGACCAACCAGGTGACGATCAGGTGTTGGGGGCGCGAGAGCCGATCCCACCCGAAAAAGAACAGGCCGATAAACGTCGCCTCCAGGAAGAACGCCATCAGTCCCTCAATCGCCAGCGGCACGCCGAAGATGTCACCGACGTAGTGGGAGTAGTAGGCCCAGTTGGTGCCAAACTGAAACTCCATCGTAATGCCGGTGGCCACGCCCATCGCAAAATTGATGCCAAACAGCGTGCCCCAAAACTTCGTCATGTCCCGCCAGATCGGACGGCCGGTCATGACGAACACGCTTTCCATGATCGCGATCAAGACCGACAAGCCGAGCGTCAGGGGGACGAAGAGGAAGTGATACATCGCCGTCACACCGAATTGCCAGCGCGACAGCTCGAGCAGCGTGGTGTCCGTCACGGACTCGACCCTCCATCCCGGGCGACCCCCGCCACTCCTGCGGCGGTTGCCGCAGCATCACCGGCCGGCCGAAACGCAGCACGGGAAAACAGGGCCAGCAGCGCTGTGAGCAACGCGAGCTTGACGGCCATCGCCAGCGTGATGTCGCGCGCGTATACACTCCTTAGCACCCGCCATCCCTTTCCTTGCACTACTTTCATTGTCTGCCCTCTGCGCCTTCCATCAGCCCAGTCTCAGTGTATTCCGACCCAATGTCGCACGATTCAATTGCCGCTACCACGATATCAGCCGCCCGTGTCAGCTTTCCAGGCGTCGTATGCCAAGCGCCTTGAGCATGTACTTTTCATACAGCGGCTCAGAGTGGCCCCGCTTCATTTTGTAGATGAAGTACTTCTCGAAGCCGACTTTTGCCCAGTGCACCCAGCGACCCTTCTTGAACCAATTGACATTGCGCGGCGGCAGCTGCGGAATTGCCACGAATGCCGCTCCGGTGCTGCCCATGTCCGCGAGGCAAATGGCATTCCAAGTTCCCTTGGCGGTCGCGGGCTTGCCGGCAATATCGGCCACCAGATTCTTGACGATCGCGCTGACCATGGTCTCAATCATGTAGCCGGTTTTGGGCGCGCCGGTCGGAACCGGTGTCACCTCCACGGGTGGGATGGCGATGCACACGCCGGCAGAATAGATATTGCGGTATTTCTTGCTGCGCTGATTCTCGTCGACGATCACAAAGCCACGGGGATTGCAGAGGCCTTCGACTGCCGCGACGGCATCCACGCCCTTGAATGCCGGCAGCATCATCGAAAACTTGAATGGCAGCTCGTGTTCTTTGGCCGTTTGGCCGTGGGCATCGACTTCGGTCACGAACATCTTGCCCGCTTCGATCCTGGTCACCTTGGCATTCGTGATCCATTTGACATCGCCGTTGCGCAGCTCCGACTCGAGGATGGTCTTCGAATCTCCAACCCCGCCGAGCCCCAAGTGGCCGATGTAAGGCTCGCTGGTGACGTAAGTCATCGGGACCTTGTGGCGGAGCCGCCGCCGCCGCAGGTCCGTGTTCACGATGAAACTGAATTCATAGGCGGGCCCGAAACAACTGGCCATCGGCATCGCACCAATGATGACGGGGCCGGGGTCCTTCAAAAGCGCCTGATAGGCCGCCCAAGTCTTCTCGGCGTGGTCGACGGTACAGACGGAGTGCGAATGCCCGCCATCGGGTCCTGATCCCGGCACTTCCGCGAACGAGAGCTTGGGGCCCGTCATGACCAGCAGGTAGTCGTACGGCAGACTCTTGCCGTCGGCCAATTCGAGCTGATTCCGCTCCGCGTCAATTTTTGTGACGGATTGCGCAATGAAGTCTATCTTGCGGCGCTTCAGCGGCGGTGAGAGCGGGAAGGTGATCGCCGGTCGTTTACGCCAGCCCACGGCCAACCAGGGATTGGATGGCACAAATTGAAAGTAGTCCACGGCATTGATCACCGTGATTCGGTGCGCGGAGCCCAGCGCCGCGCGAAGTTCGTAGGCCGCCGGCATGCCGCCGGTCCCCGCCCCCAGGATCACGATATGTGCCATGTTCATTCTCCGCGTCTTTTGGAAGTGTTGCGGCCTCATCGCGCCCCCGGCGGCGCCTGCCTGAGGCGGCCGTCGATTTGCTCGAGATCCGCGGCAGTCAGCTCACCTGCGAGTGCCTTGAGCTGCAGACCTGCCAATAACCAGTCACTTTGGGCGCGTTGGAACTCGGCCCCGGCGCGCTGGTAGTCGGCCTCCGCGCCGAGCAGTTCCAGGGCTGTACGACCCCCGATCTGCGCTCCAAGACGCGTTGCATCGCGGCGGCTCGCAGCGGAGACTCGGAGCCGCTCCAATGCCTGCACGCGCGCCGCCGCCGTCGTCAGGGACAACCAGGCCGTGCGGGTTTGCTGACGTACCTGCTGGTCGGCACCGTCGAGTTGTGCCTCGGCCTGGTGTTCCTGCGCCTTTGCCTCATGGCGTTGCGCGCTTCGCATACCACCCGTGTACAGTGGGATCGTCGCCTGCAGACCGATCATCGCCTGACGTCCCGTGATATCGGCGGACCCAAAGTCGCCATTGCCGTGCGAGGAGTCCTGCCCGATCTGCGCGATGAGGCTCACATGCGGCGAGGTCAATGCGTCATAGCGACCCACTTGTGCGGTTGCGGTCGTCACCACCTGCTGCTGGATTGCGAGTTGCGGACTGCCACGAACGGCACGCTGCATCCAGGAGTCCAGCGGGTCAGGCGCCGGCATCTGCGCGGTGGCCGCATCGGTCAGCTCAGCGAAATCGGTCGCGTCCAGGCCAGTCAGATCGGTGAAAGCGGCTTCGCTCAAGGTCACGGCGCTGCGGGCGTCGAGTTCCTGAACGTCGATCGTGTCCGCGTTGGCCTGCGCTTCACGCAGATCCGTAACCGGTAGATCGCCGGCATCGTAGCGCGCCTGGGTTTCCAAGCGTGCCTTCTCGGCCGCGGCTCGCAGCTGAACTAGAGTCTGCAGCTGGACACGCGCGTTGAGTACATCGAAATACGCCTTCGCACTGCGCAACATGAGCTCTTGCCGAGCCGCCCGGAACTGAGCCTCCGCCATTTGCGCCGCACCCTTCTGGGCGGCCGAATCAGCCAGACGAGCGGAGTCGAACAGCGGCTGCTCAGCGATAAGGGCCCAGTGCGTCGCTGTGCCGCCATCCACATTGGTGTGAAAATCAACGCCGTTGGTGCTGCCAAAGCCAGGGGCCGAAAAGAACGCCCCTTGCGTACGGCTGTCCAGATCGGTGCGTCCCACGCTGCCGGTTGCCGAAAGCGTAGGCCCCCACAGTGCGTTGCCCTCAGACTTGCGCGCAAGTCCGACATCCCGTTCGGCTTGGGCTGCCGCGAACTTCGGGTCATGTGTAAGGGCCGCACGCCAAGCATCTGTGATAGTGAGGCCACCCGCCGCGGCGGCTACCGAGTTCAACAGCAGGATCGCGAGAAGCGACAGCCCCATAACGGGCGAGTCGAGCCACGTCGGAGTGCTCATTGCCTTAATCATTCCGCACTGGCCCCGAGCCCCAAGTCACGCAGAATGCGTTCCATGAGACACCAGCGCGTCAGACCGCTTTGCAGGAGATTCACGCCGACAAAAGCCGTGAACCACAGCCAGTAGGCGCTCTGGTAAATCGGACTCCCGCGCACGCCCAAAGCGAGCGACAGCAAGACCAAGGATCCCGCTATAACTCGGGTGAGTTGCCAAGATGTCACAATGAACTCTCCTGTAACGATGCCTCGGGGGCGGCGGCGAGGTGTATGTCGCGATAAACCGCGTAATAGAGCAGCGGAATGACGACTAGAGTCAGGACGGTAGAGACCAATATCCCGAAGATCAAAGAGATCGCGAGCCCGTTGAAGATCGGATCATCCAAGATGAACAACGCACCCAACATCGCGGCGAGTGCGGTGAGCGCAATCGGTTGAGCGCGCGTGGCGGCCGAGCGAATCACGGCCTCCCGAAACTCCACGCCGGCCGCGACCTGCAGATTGATGAAATCGACCAGCAGGATGGAGTTGCGCACAATGATGCCGGCGAGCGCGATCATGCCGATCATGGAGGTGGCGGTGAACGGCGCGTGCAGCAGCGCATGTCCCGGCATCACGCCGATGATGGTGAGTGGGATGGGCGCCATGATGATGAGCGGTGTGACGTAGGAGCCGAATTGCGCTACCACGAGCAGATAGATGAGGATGAGTCCGACGGCGTAGGCGGCACCCATGTCGCGGAAAGTCTCGTAGGTAATCTGCCACTCCCCATCCCATTTGAGGGAGTACCCCCGATAGGGATCAGAGGGCTGGTGGATGAAGTACTCGGTGATGCCGCCGCCATCTGGCGCAACGATCCGGCCGATGGCTCCTCGCAGGCCGAACATGCCGTACAGAGGGCTGTCGATGCGGCCGGCCATGTCGCCCGTGACATAGACGACCGGAAGCAGATCCTTGTGATAGCGCGGCTGCTCGACGGTGCCGTTCTGCACGTTGAGCAGCGAGCCGAGCGCGACGAGCGCCCCATTGGCGGAACGCACACCTAGGCTTAGGGCGGCGTCCAAGCTACCGTGCGTACTGTCGGCTAGTTGCAAGCGCAGCGGCGCCGGGAACTTGGTGGCATCTTGAAGATACGACGCATCCTCGCCGGCAATGCCCGCGCGCAGCGTCGTAACGATGTCGGCATCGCTCACACCCAGCCGTGCGGCCTTCGGCCGATCGACCGATAACACCTGCCGCAGAGCCGCTGCAATATACGAGGCATCGACGTCCACCACGCCAGGGGCGCGCTCAAAGGCGCTACGCACCTCGGTCGCCACCTTCTGCCGTCCTGCGTCGTCGGGGCCGTAAACCTCCGCGACAATCGGGGCGAGGACCGGGGGTCCCGGCGGTACTTCGACGACTTTCACGACGGCGCCGTGCTCGCGCGCGATCGCAGCCAGCGCCGGGCGCAATTGCTCGGCGATGATGTGGCTGTGCTCGTTGCGCTGGTGCTTGTCCAGGAGATTCACCTGGATGTCACCGAGTGCACTGCCCGAGCGCAGGTAATACTGGCGTACCAGGCCATTGAAGTTGATGGGTGCCGAGAGCCCCGCATAGACCTGGTAATTGCGGACTTCCGGAACTTGAGCGAGATACCGGCTCAGGTCCGCCAGCGTCGCGGCCGTGCGTTCGACCGGCGTGCCGGCCGGCATGTCGAGGACCACCTGGAACTCTGACTTGTTGTCGAAGGGGAGCATTTTGAGAACCACCCACTGGATCGCGGGCAATGCCACGGCCAAGAGGATCATCAGTCCCACGCCCGCCCACAGGCGCCGGCGATTGCGCTGCCCGTGCGCGGCGTCGAGAAACGGCCCGAACAAGCGCCGGAATCGGGGTTCCAGGCGCGCCGACCAGCTCAGATGCGCACCCTTGGCATCCGGTCGCAACCACTGCCGGGCGAGCCACGGCGTCAAGGTGAAGGCGACGGCGAGAGAAATCAGCATGCCCATGGAGGCGTTGATCGGAATGGGCCCCATGTAGGGGCCCATCAGGCCGCTGACGAATGCCATCGGCAAGAGCGCCGCAATAACGGTCAGCGTTGCGAGAATGGTGGGTCCACCCACCTCATCAACCGCCCGCGGAATAATGTCTGTTAGCGCGCGCTCCGGGGCGAGCTGCAAATGACGGTGGATGTTTTCCACCACCACAATCGCATCATCGACCAGGATACCGATGGAAAATATGAGCGCAAAGAGGCTCACGCGATTGAGCGTAAATCCCCATGCCCAGGAGGCGAACAGCGTGGCCGTCAGCGTCAAGGCCACGGCAATGCCGACGATGGCCGCCTCGCGCCGGCCCATCGCGAAGAACACCAAGGCCACAACGCAGGCGGTGGCAAAGACCAGTTTTTCAATGAGCCTTAAAGCCTTTTCATTGGCGGTCGCACCATAGTCCCGTGTGATCTCGACGCCCACGCCGTCGGGGATGAGCGTGTTCCGAAGTTCAGCGATTCGCGCCCGCAATCGTGAGGTGACATCCACCGCGTTCTCACCGGGCTTCTTGGTGACACTCAGGGTCACCGCGGGGAATTCCGCCGCCTGTTTGCCGGCGGTGCCATACCACACGTAGTGCTCCGGGGGCGGCGCGCCATCACTCACGCGCGCGACGTCACGCAAAAACACCGGGCGGCCGGCGTGGACGCCGACGACGAGGTCGGCGATGGCATCGGCATTCTCCAAAAATCCACCGCCGTCGATGGTGACTGCCTCATCACCGCGCACAATGCTACCGGCCGGCAAGCCGGAGTTGGCGGACTGCAGGGTTCGGCGCAGGTCTGGGATCGTGAGGTCAACGGCGCGCAGCGCTTGAGGATTGAGCACAATGTTGATGGCGCGGCCGGGACCCCCGATCGTTATCACCTCCCGCGTCCCCGACACACGCTTAAGCTCCGCTTCCATGGCATGGGCGATGCGCTCCAACTCGAACGCGCCGCTGCCCGGCCGCTTGTCGTAGAGCGTCGCGGTCAGAATCGGAACATCATCAATGCCCTTGGGTTTGACAATGGGTTCCCCGACACCCAAGCCCGAGGGCAGCCAGTCGCGATTGGAATTGAGCGTGTCGTAGAGTCGAACCAGCGCCTCGATCCGCGGCACTCCGACCTTGAACTGGACCGTGATGACGGCCAGCCCGGGCCTCGATACCGACATCACGTGTTCGAGGCCGGCCATTTGACCTAGAACCTGCTCGGCAGGCCCCGCGACCGATTGCTCGACCTGTCGCGCCGAGGCCCCGGGGAACGGGATCAGCACGTTGGCCATCGTCACATTGATCTGCGGCTCTTCTTCACGAGGGGTCACCAACGCCGCGAACAGCCCCATCAGCAATGCCACCAACGCCAGGAGCGGCGTGATGCGCGCGCTCTGAAAGTACTGGGCGATGCGACCGGCAATTCCCATAAGAGGCCCTAATGCCTCCCGGCCGACACGGGATCGAGCGCCACCTGCTCGCCGCTTTGTAGACCTGAAAGGACGGTCACCGCATCGCCCATCTGGGCACCGAGACGCACCTGACGCAGGCGGGCCACACCCTGGGCATCAACCACATAGACCCCGACGAGTTCGCTGCGTCGCACGACCGCGCTCAATGGGATTTGAATTTCCGGGGCAGCGCCCCGTAGCGGGAGGAGAAGATTGACGAACTGCCCCGGCTCGAGGCCGCTGCCGGCCGGCAATTCCGCCCGAACCTCCACGCTGTGCGTAACAGGATCGACGGCAGGAATCAGCCGCCATGTGGCAATTGCGACCGGCGCGGCTTCACTGACCAGCAGTTGCACCGCTTTGTTGGCCTGCATCCGCGGCGCCATCGACTCCGGCACCTGTGCGATCACACGTAGCGCCGTTGGGCTGTAAAGACCGAGCAATGGCTTCCCGGGTGTGGCCAGATCCCCGGCGCTCACCCACAGATCAGTCACCCGGCCGGCATACGGGGCCACCACCGAGTGCCAGGCGGCGCGGGTCCGCGCGGCCTTAGCCTGCGCCTCGGTGGCTTGTGCCTCCGCCTCGGCCGAACCCAATGCGGCCTGCGCGCGCTGCAGAGCGGCCACGCTCAGGTACTCCTGCGCTTGAAGACGCTGGGCCCGTTCAAAGTCCGCACGGGCACTGACGAGACGTGCGGCGGCACCGCTCGCGGCCGCTGAACTCGCAGCGACGGTATCCGCCGAATCACCCACCTCGATCTGGAGCAGGGGTTGGCCGGCCTCGACCTCATCCCCATTTCGCACCCGCACTTCAGTGATACGCCCCGACACCTGCGAGGCGAGCGTCCCCTGCCGGACGGCTTCTACGGTGCCAGTCGCCGCAAAGGAGCCACCTTCCGACCGGGCGCTCACGGGATAGGTCGCGAGATTCCCCGCTGCCGTCGGCAGGGCCCCCAGGATTCCCGCAATAAACAACACTAATGCCGCTTTCATTGCACCCTCTCCATTAGCGTATAACTCTATCGCCATATGGCGATGGATGCAAACGGCAATCAAAGGTAAACTATGATTGATGCTCGCAATCGGGGTTGCATGCCGTTGAAAGCGCTGGATGATCGGGCCTTGGGTCACGTCGCCGAATACTTTCGGGCGCTCTCGGAGCCCCTGCGCCTGAAGATCCTGAACGCGCTGCGTGATAAGGCACACAACGTCGGTGAACTCACTGAGCTGCTGGAATGCAGTCAGGCCAATGTTTCCAAGCACTTGGCCACGCTCACTCGTTACGGCTTTGTGGAGCGCACGGCGCAAGGCACCAATGCTTTCTATCGAATCGCGGACCCGCGCGTCTATCAGCTGTGTGATTTGGTCTGTGGTCAAATGGCGGAGCATTTTGCTCATCAGGCGCAGCTGCTCGGAGCCTCTGCGCCCGCGTCACGCTCGAAGCGCTGATCCCGGTGCGGTCGGCACCATTCGTTACGCTGACCCGGTGCGTCGGCTAGTCGCCACCCAATCCGCTGTGTGAAGAGCCGCGCACTCGATATCAAAGCCTTCGCGGACTGGCGGTTTCCGGGGTGGCGTTGTTTCGCGCGCGATGCTCCAGTGCTCGAAGTCGTGGCGAGGAGCCGCCTGTTCGAGGCGGGCATGCACTGCGCCACCAGATAAAGTGGGACAGTGACTTGGGGGTGGCACTGATCGAGTGGCGGGTTATAGCAGCCACGCGTTGACCAGCATGTTGATCGCACCGCCGCCGATGACCAACCAGGCAAACAGTGCCGCGCCCAGCCACAGTGGCTTGGGGCCCGCGGCACGAAGCGCGCCGACGTGAGTGGTCAGTCCCAGGGCGGCCATGGCCATTGCGAGTAAGACGGTGTCGAGGACGGTGGCTGCGCTTTGCAGCCGCGCTGAGAGCACACCTAAGGAGTTGCAGATCACCACACCGAGGAACCCGATCGCAAACCATGGGATGCTCGGGCCGTGCGCCTGAGGGCCCGCGGATCCATGCGCGACACCTCGGGCAAGCAACGCCGAGAGGCCCATCAGGAAGGGCGCGAGCATCATCACTCGCACCATCTTGGTGATGACGGCGGTATCGGCCACCGCTACGCTAACGGAGCGTCCGGCTGCGAACACTTGGGCGACCTCGTGAATTGTAGAGCCCGTATATACACCGAATGCCCGTGCACCATCTGCTGCTGGACCGTGGGGCAGGAGGGAGTACAACGCCGGATAGAGAAACATTGCCACGGTGCCAAAGACGACTACCGTCGAGACTGCGATCGTGACCTGATCGGCTTTGGCGCGAACGACCGGCTCAGTGGCCATGACGGCGGCGGCGCCACAGATCGCGCTGCCCGCGCCGATCAGCATCGAAGTCTCCCGATCGAGGCGAAAGAGGCGTGTTCCGAGCGTGACTGCCAGAACAAAGGTACTGGTCACGACGAGCGCATCGATCAGGACACCCGCGGCTCCGACCTGACCCACGTCATGAAGGGTGAGCCGCAGGCCGTACAGCACGACACCGGCGCGCAAGAGGGTTTGTTTGGAGAAGGTGACTCCGATCCCGGCGGTTGCGGCGATTGACGGGTACAGGGTATTGCCTACCAGGATCCCGAGCGCAATTGCGACAGTGAGGCCGCTGATCCCGTGAGACGCCAGCCAGCCGATAGTCCCTAGCCTCATGGCGGCAAGCGCCAACAGGACACTCAAGGCCAGCCCCGGTAGCAGACGCGTGAATCGCTTGCGATTCGAGCCAGGCCATTGTGAATCGTGGGCCAGGGTGGGCCGTCCCACGAGTGCGACTTGATTCATGCGATTGTTCCCATGGAGCAATGAGCACCACCTTAGAATGGAACAATTAAGCGATCCAACGCATGATTATGGTAGGATCAACCTATGTAACATGTTGATGGTCGCGCCAGAGGACCTGCCACCTTTGCGGATTACACTGCGCCAATTGCAGATTTTTCGACTCGTTGCGGAGTCCGGGACCACGGCATCGGCAGCGAACGTGTTGGCCTTGTCCCAGTCCGCGACCAGCGCGGCAATCAACGAGCTGGAGCGCCTCTTGGAGCTGCAGGTCTTTGACCGGATCGGCAAGCGCCTACAGCTCAACGACAATGGCCGTACGCTGCTCCCCACGGCGCTGGCGGTACTGGACGGTGCGCAGTCGATCGAACGGTGGGCATTCGATCGGGACGCCCAAATCGGTGCCTTGCGGATTGGTGCGAGCACGACGATCGGGAACTACCTCGTGCCGGAACTCCTCTCGGGGTTTCGCGAGCGCCTGTCCGATCAGGCGCAACGCAGCTTGCGCGTAACCATCACGATCGCCAATACGGCGGCGATCGCGGCACGCGTGGCATCGTTTGAACTCGACTTAGGGCTTATTGAAGGACCGTGCCATGAGCCGAACCTTACGGTGAAGCCTTGGTGTGAGGATGAGCTTGTCGTCGTCGCGGCGCCCAGCGATCCGATCGTGCCGCGCGGACGGCGCGCCATTGTGTCCCTCCAGTCGCTGCGCAAAGCCACGTGGTTGCTCCGCGAAGCAGGCTCCGGCACGCGCGAGAGCATCGACCGGTTATTGATCCCTCATTTGCACCGGCTGCGGCCGGGGATGGAATTTGGAACCTCCGAGGCGATCAAGCGCGCTGCGGCGAGCGGACTTGGAATCACGTGTCTCTCTCATTGCGTGGTGGAGGACCTCCTGAAGGCGGGGACGCTCGTCGCTCCGGCGACGGCGCTACCTCGACTCACGCGCCAATTTCACCTGCTGATCCATGAGCGCAAGCGTCTAACGCGGGGTGTGGACTTACTCATCAAGTACCTCTTTGACGTTCGACAGGTTCGCCCTTCCGGTGGCGCGCTTTGACGCCGGTGGATTCCCATCCACGGATATCAATCCGCCGCGGTGGTGCTGTCGGGATCGACTCAGTGAGGAACCGTATCCTGCAGCGAGGTCATCCACTTGGCTCTGGCTACACTCCAGGCGAGCACCGCTTCGCTTCGACCCCAACCTGACACGGCCTGAGGCGCCCCGCTATCAGGTTCCATGCCGAGTCGACGCAGTACTCGAGCCACCAGCGGATTACCCGAGCTGGCACCTGAAGCCTTACTTCGCGGAAGGTGATCGCTCTGCGATCCGCGCCTCGATCTGTTGGTCCGACAGGCGCGCATCATAAATTGAGCGTGGCTCGATCCAGCGGAAAAAAAGCGTGGCGGAGGTGACTGCAATCAACAGTGGCGCGACAAAGGTTCGACCCTGCCCCGTGAATTCGATCATCAGGACCACGGTTGAAATAGGGCCTTGCGTGGTTGCCGCGAGCACTGCCGCGGCGCCGATGATGGGATAGAGACCAGCCGGGGTACCCGGCCACAACCACGACCATCCTTGTCCAAGAAGTCCACCCAACAATGCGCCCAAGGCCAGGGAGGGCGTAAAAAGCCCGCCCGGCGCGCCGCTGCGTACCGACAGAACCGTCGCCAGCGGCTTCAGCAGCAGGACCGCCAGCATCAACAGGGGCGGGAGCGGGCCCCTGAACAACTGTTCTGAAATGTCCCGCCCATTTCCCAGCAGCTGAGGGAGCGGAATCGAAGCGACACCTAATGCACCCATGACCACGAGGGGCACTACGACCCGGCGCCAACCGGTCGGCCGATTTCGATCAGCCCATGCAATTGCGCGCACGTATGCCACCGAGGTAATTCCGGCGATCGGGCCGAGCAGTACCGACCACACCAGGATCGCGCCGCTGTATTGATAAGGCGGCACCACGTAAAGCGGCACGTCCGGTATGACCAGCCAGCTCACCATCACTGCGGTGACACTGGCCGCGAGGGCCGGAAGCACGAGCCTCAGCGCCAGGACGCCCCGCAGCACCTCCAACGCAAACAGCGCACCCCCGAGCGGGACCCCGTAAGCCGCGGCCATGCCTGCCCCGGCGCCGCACGCCACCAGCAGCCGACGCTGCTCGTCCGAGAGTAGCGCACGATCGGACAGCAGATTTCCGAAAACCGCTCCCGCCTGCTTCGGGCCGCCCTCGCGGCCCAGGGAAATCCCCATGCCGACGAGAATAATGGAGAGGAATGCGCTTCCCAGCGTGCGCAAGGTTGGCAGACGCCCGGCGGAGAACCATATCGCCGCATTGATATCGATGCCATTGCCGCTGGACAAACCTGACAGAGCGATCTGGCCAATTCCGGTCAACAGCCCCGCGCCAAGCAGAACAAGCACGTGTCGCCATGCGCTACCTGCTGCTGCTGCCTGAAGCAGCGAGACATTGGAACCCGGCCATGCCCACTGCTGCACGGTCTTGAACACCAGGTACAGCAGTGCCGCGCTCAAGCCCGCCCCCACGCCGGTCAGGATCACCGCCACCCAAAACCGAAGGCTATTCTGTTTGGCAAACGTGTCCACGCTGTCCAACGTCGATCGCGGGCGGAGCAAACCTAAACGCATCGTTTGAGCGTGGGGCAGGCGGCAGGCGTCAAGGAGGTGGCTCTACTTAAGATTCAAGGGACGGTGAGCGCACCAAGGGCAACCCTTGGCACTGCAGCAAGCGTCTGCAGATGCTGATTGTGACCACCATGCCGATGGCCGCGAAAATGAACGGACAACCAAGCCAAAATAAATTCGGCAGCGACATGGCCTGATGGAATTGTGCATGTGCAGTCCAGTTCGATCGGGCAATGGCTGGCACCAGGGAGAGAAGCACTATGGGAGCCGCCACTTTCCGATATAGCAGCAGCGCGGGTAGTGACAGCAAAACGGACATTGCAACGCCGAAGCCAACGCCACGTCTCATGGTCGCCGTAATCTCGTGGGGACTCGCAAGACCCACTGCCGTTACGAGGTCCGTTCCCCACGCGGCGCCGAAAAGACCCGTCAACCCCAACAAGGGAAAGGCAGCTGCAACGAATATCCGGCGGCGTACGCGTCCAGGCGCCAGGCAGCCAACTAACCCAAGAAGGCCAACACACAGCGCAAGCCGCAGCAGTCCACGCGCATCGTCAGGCACGCCGTGCATCGCGGGTGGCACCCCGTACCAGACCAGGCGTGCTATCAGGAAATGCGCGGCGCAGTACAGGGCGGGAAAGAGCAGCAACAAACTGGTTGGCGGCTTGATTGAGCCTATCACCCGCTCAGCGCATATGGTCCACGCAACCCCGATAGACCAGATCAACGCTTTGGCATTGCCCTCGATCGAATCGAGCTGATGAACGATGGATGCCGACCAGATGCGATTGCGTAATCGCTCGTCCTGCACGGCGCACTGCAGCACTGTCCGCGCCAACATACGCATCAGTTCCGGTGTCATGGACCCGGTCCAGTGCCGAGCGCGAGCGCATTCGTGGCGATCAAAGCAGACGCCACTATTTCATTCAACCCCGTGTTCATGTGGCCAAGCCAAGACTATCACCGCAATGCGCATGGTTGAAGGTCACGAATGAAGGAGTCAACCTTGCTTCCTGGCGCGGCGGCGCAGGCAATGCTACCACCGAAATGACAGCTGAGCGCTGTCCCTCTATCTCCTGAGAGCGTGCAAAGGCACCGCACAAACTGTTGCCAAACCCGTCAAATCAAAGCGCGATCAGAAAGCGCCCGATCCGTCAGTGACTCGCGATTGAGGCGGCCGTGCTCGGAGTAATCGGCCATTCGCGGTCGAGTCGATTGCGCAGCGTAAGCCATTCAGGCCACTGCGCATGCGTTAGGCAAATTTCGCGCGTTTTCGGATATTTCGCGCCAAACAATCCACTGGGTATGTCACCAGAGGCATGGGCAGCCGTCGCCCACAACGCGGGGACTACCGGCGGGACAACCCACTCGGTTGGAGCGCAGAAGTACTCCTGCCCATTGATCGCGACGCGCCGAAAGCCGTACTGCCCGGGCCTTGGCAGGGACGCAGCGCATGCAGCGAGCCAATGCACTTGTGAGAATGATGATTCATCTGACCTCCCATGGCGCGAACTTGAGCATTGCGCGCAATGACTACGGCGAAGCGCGCTGGGCCGCAAGTGCCTCGGCCATCCTCGGAGTAACGGCCCAGTCCCTGTTCCAGCGAGTGCGCATTGTCAGCCACTGGGGCCACTGAGCCTGCGTAATGCAAACTTCCCGCGGCAGGGCATGCGCATCCGAGGGGATGTCCGTATACGGTAGAGTCAAGAATTGCCTGTACATGGGATAAAGCGGATCGTCCGCAATCTCCGCCGGGACCGCCGGGGGAACCACCCACTCGCGGGGCGCGCAGTAGAGTTCCTGGCCTGTGATCGTGACGCGTTGAAAGCCGTAATCTTCCGGCTTGATGGATGCACAGGCAACGAGCAGCAACGCACCAACGAGGATTACGAAACCGGCAAAGTGTTTCATTTCGATGTCTCCTGAGAGGCGAACTGAGGCCACGAGAGACGCGAAGCGCGCAACTGATACGCTGCAGGATGAATGGTATCGTCCAAGGCACATGCGTGCCATTAAGTTTGGTAACTGTGTGTAACGGCGCCCGACTCAGCACCGTGGGATCACGTAGCAGCTATGGCCCCGCTCAAGCAACCTGGATAGACGCGGCGACACGCCAGCGGTCATGCGCGCGTTTTACCCCCAAGGATGAAGTCCGAGCAATGAACTGAAAAACCCGGCGTTGCCGGAATCCGGCGCGCCACAGCTGATTTGTCTGCCTATCGTGCCTCCAGATGCCGGCGTCCTCTGTCCCGGGCTAACCCGAGCCGCCCGCACTTGCGTCTCGCGCGTGACCCCGAGTGCCGTGAGGGTACGAGCACCGCTGCTATCGGGCTGTCACCCGGAAGGTCAGTCCCGCATCAACTCGTCACGACGCCGTTCCGCACGCCACAAGCGCAACCATCGCCGGCCCGCCAAGTTACCATCTTCATCAGTGGTATCGACGTGCTTGGCATATTCCATCCGGGCCTGTTCCACTTCCATGAGCGCTTCCCGCCACTCTTGTTCGCCCAACTTCGGTTCAGCGCTACTCTGTGATGCTGACATTTTGGTTGCCTCGAAAGTGTCTAAGGAGGAGTTTGGCGGCCCGGAACATTACGCTCTCCAGATTAGAACGCGCTGAATAGAACATTAAAAACAGAATCGGCGCGTACTCGAAAGACCAGCATTCGCGCACCTATACAGACTGAAACATTGAGACACGCGGCGACGCTACGGGCCCGGCAGTGCAATGGAGTCGTGAAGCCGAGACGAGATTCCGAAACTTAGCTGACGTTGTGGATCAGCGTGCGGCCCGCAGCTGGGCGCGCCAGCTCTTGAGCCAGACTCTCGGCGTGCTCGCGCAGCTCCTGTACGGCAGTGGCTTCCCAATGATCCGCACGCAGCATCGGACCGATGTAGTAAAGACCGCGAGTTGCGCGTCCGAAGAGATTCACCACACCACCATTCGCTGCGGTGCGCAGGCCGGTACCCAGTGCATCAGGCTGGATGAGCCCTTTTGCAATCAGGTCGCGGACGAGCGGATCGCGCGAGGCTGCACATTGGTAGTCGGGGCCGGTGCAGTTGATCACCCGGTCGACCCGCAGCACAGCGGATTGCTCATGGCCGCGCGGCCGCCAGATGACGCGCACCTGGTTTGCCTCGGGCTCCAACCGCAGGATCTTGCCGGCGTGAACAATCAGCCGATGTGCAGCCCGCAGCTCATCGACCGTAGCGTGGGTACTTGGGGGCAGGCGGTGCCGATGTACATCCCAATAGGTCCTCAGGTGACGCAGGAAGCGCTGACGTTCTTGACGCGGCAGTCGCGACCACAGTGCGGGGGCAACGCTCCGTACGCAGGTGATCGCCTCGCGCCAGTCACCGCCCCGGTGTTCGGCCTCGCGGGAAATCTGACGCACCAATTGGAACAGCTGGCGCACGGATACCGAGGCGGCCCGCAGCAAGGGCAGCGGGTCAAAATCAGAATGAGAATTACGCAACGCCGTCTGAGGTGGCGGCACCAGGCCGTGCCGCGAGATTGCATACATCAGTTTCGGGCCACGCCCTTTTTGCACTGCGGATGCGACCAGGTCCGCCATGGTCAGTCCCGCACCGACCAGCATTACCGTCTCATCCTGAGAGAGGGTTGCCGGGACGCAGCGGGGATTTTCGACGAGGCGCCTGGACTGAGGCATCTCCTCGGTGCCCGGCAGTGCGGCGGGGGGCGGGTTTCCCAGGGCCAGCACCACTTTCGTGGCCGTCATTTCATGACCATCCTGAAAACCCAGAATGAAGGTGTGGCTGGGACGCCAGACCTCCACAGAACGCACGTTTCCCCGGATCCGTTCCAGCCTGACATGCGGTGCCGCAGCGCGCTCGGCCAGCGCGAGCTTCTCCTCCAGATATTCGCCGTACCGCGTGCGTGGCAGGAAGTCCTCCGCGGTGGCATCGGGGGTCGTGCGTTGAGCGAATCGGAGAAAGTCCAGCGGATCCGACGAGGAGGCAGACATCCGGGCGGCCGGAACATTCAGCAGGTAGGAGGTGGGATGATCGGCGTAGGCAGTGCCGCGGGCGTGACGGTCCCGATCGATCAGAAGAATGCGCAGCGGTGCGACATGCGCCTGCTGCAGCAGGTTTATCGCTGTGACGGTGCCGCAGAAGCCTGCACCGACGATTGCAATACAACAATTTAGGTCTGCCACGATGCGCCATCCCGCAAGTCCAGAAGGCTTAGGACATCAGACTAGCGAACTGGCGATATCATCGGGGTAGGGATGCTGTTACAAGATGGTGATAGGTAATCCCTAAATGAAAGACCGGCCGTATCCTGCCAGGGACACGGCTACTACCGGATCGTCATCGGTAGGCCGGTAGAGGCTCGCTCCATACTCCGGCTTCGCACTGTCTCGATGCTACCGCTCTGTAACCGGTGCACGACTGACGATATAACCGCCGCGCCCTAGACTGGCCGCCATCTGCTCGTATTGGCATCAGGACTGATCTGAGAGCTGCGCTGCAGGTTTAAGACGACGTTTCCAGAAGATAATGAGGGAGTAGACAGTGGGCGTTACAAGTAGCCGGTGGTGCGCGCTTCTTTTGATGAGTGCCATGAGCGCGGTCCCCGCGTTCGCGCAGCAGAAGACCGGACCGGGCGTGCCCGAGGATGACAGCCTGACCTGGCACGGCATCACATTATATGGCGTTGTCGATGCGGGTATTCAGTACGATACCCACAGCGCGCCGTTTACCCCCTACCGACCGGCGGCCAGCGGCAACATCGTGCGGTCGAACGATTACGAGTCGCCTGTCGGTGTGACCCCCAGCAACATGGGTCAGTCACGGGTCGGCCTGCAGGGTACCGAATCCCTGATCAACGATTGGTCAGCCGTGTTCCAGGTGGAGAGTTTTTTCAACCCTCAATCCGGCCAGATTGCGGATTCTCTGAAGTCGCTGGCGGTGAACAACGGTAAATCCGTCCAGAACCAGAATATTGGAGTTGATGGCAGTTCGGCCGGCCAGGCGTTCCAGACGGCGTTCGTGGGCGTTCAATCGGCGCAGTTCGGTGCTCTCACCTTCGGTCGTCAGGTGACGCTGCTATCAGCAGGCGCCATTCAATACGATCCGAATTTCCTCGCGACGGCGTTCGGCGTGCTCGGCGCGTCAAACACCTATGCCGGCGCCGGCAGCAGCGAAACGAATCGGCTCGATTCGACTGCGAAGTACCTCGTGAAATTCGGCGATCTACACTTCGGTGCTCTATACAAGTTCAACGACTCGAGCGGATCCGCCAGCACTGCCTACCAGGCAGACATAGGCGGCAGCTTCGCCGGCGCATCACTCGATGCGTTCTATTCGAAGATCAATGACTCCATCACGGCCAGTTCCCTGACCGCGACTCAGGTGACCGCGCTTCCGGCATTGGGGTATTCAGCATCAAATTCTCTGGCCGCCACCGTCGCCGATGTCACGACGTATTCCTTCATGGGTTCGTACCAGCTGGACCCGGTTAGACTCTTTGCCGGGTATCTGCACATCAAGTATGCCGATCCCAGCACCGCGCTGAGCGCCGGCTACACCGACATCGGCGGGTACGTTCTCGCGGTTATCACCAACAATGCCTATCTGGATCCGAAATTGGTGCGCGTCTATTGGACCGGCGTTCGTTACACCGTTATTCACGGCCTCGACCTGACGGCGGCTTATTACAGCGTTCATCAGAATGCCTATGGCACCAAAACGCTGGCCGATTGCACCACGACCGCACACAGTGTCTGCAGCGGCAGCCTGGAGGGCTTTTCCTTCGACGCCGACTACCGCTTCAACGTGCACTTCGATGCCTATTTGGGCGCGATGTACAGCGGTGTCCACGATGGTATGGCGAGCGGCTACCTCTACTCAACCAACATCAACCCGACCATCGGCTTTCGTTACAAATTTTAAGTGCGCCGCAATGTCAGTCCGGGGCATGCAGCAATCCTTTGCTGGAGGTCTTCGCCCGACCAAGGGCGTCGACCTTTCCTGACGATTATCCCGGGCGCCGAACAGATGAGGCCAGATTGATTCCCTACGGGCCTGCAGGTGGCAGGGGGGATCTTGCGCCCATAGACCATGCGACGGGGGTCGCCCCGGCGCCAGCATCCTTGGTGCCCCAGGTCCAATAAAGCCCAAGATAGGCGTAAGTCTCGGACTGACCGACCACGGTGTGACCGAGCGAGAACAACAACTGAAAGGCGGGTTTGCGGAAGTAATAGTAGCCGCCAAAGTCGAACATCGTGGCCGAGTGAGTTTGTGGCGTCGCCAACCCTTCTGGACCGTGATACCAAACCTCTCCGCCCAGCGTCCACTTATCGCCCATGTCCCGCTGCAACAGCCACCCCGCATAGCGGAAGTTGCGGTACCCGACCTGCTCGACGACTTGGTAGCCACCGCCGCCGTAAGTGGTCCACGGTCCGAAGTCCTTCTGTATCCACAGCGGCAGCTTGTACCAGGTCTTGCCCACGCCCAGACCGCGCGCATAGCTGCCGGTGGGGAGCTCGATCATCGGAAATACGCCCACCTCCGGGACCGTGTCGCTTTGCGTGATGAAGCGGTACTTCACCCCCAGCTCGGTGTCCAGCAGGCCATAGGTGCTGGGACCGGCACCCGCGGGCAGGTACTGCGAGCTATTGGAAGGATCAATGCCGCCGAAACTCAGGACGGCGTGTAGTTGCGTATTGGGTAGCGCGCCCCAGTTGAACTCGAAGGCCGGTCCGGTCGGATCGGTCTCCACCGGCGTGCCGTCGCTGGCAGCGAAGACATAGAACTCATAGTGGCCCAGATCCACGGGCTCAGGATCGTCGGTCTGGAACGGCGGTCCGGCCAGCGCGCGGTTCGGTCGGCCCGTCAAAGCGAGGACACCAGTGAGAATGAAAGTTCCAAGCAGGAAGCGTACGGAACGAGTCAGTTCGGGCAGCATGGCGATTATTTGCCTTGTAGCAGGTCCATGAACGGCGGAAACGTCAACAGCACTCCGGCGGCGGTGAGCAGCAGGGCGATGATATTGATGCGCCGGAAGTCCAGGTTGCGCGACGCCCAGCTACGCGCGAGCGTGAACCACGCTGCGAGCCACACGATGATGGCAAGTCCGGTCACTCCCGAGAGTGGCCCGGTGGGACTCCAGATGTTCAGCGCGTGCGCCACCGCGGGGACGGCATCGCCGGCGAGTGCCAGCACACCGAGCGTGCACACGCCGATCGCAGCACCGAGCACCGCGGCCGCGGCCCCGCCATTGGGCGGAATCCGAGCAACCGGTTCACTCGCCATGACTGTCACCCTGCATCAGCACGATATTGGCGCCGCCGCGCACTGGGGCGTACTTGTTGAGCATGGCGCCGAAGAAACCCGCGACGCCAGCGGCTACGAAGGCCAGCGCAACCAGGCACAGCAGCGCGCGTCGCACCGACTGCAATGCATGCAGATGCGGTCCGTAGCGCCACAGCAGGTAGGTGGCGGTGGTCAGGCTGATCGGCGCGAACCAGGCAATGTGCTCCTTCCACTCCATCCCGATGTCATGCCAGCCGGTCGTGGTGGGGCTCGACATCAGCAGGCGTTGCGGAAAGCCGCTCAGATCCGTCAGGCCCGCCGGCGGATGCGCCCGGTACCACGGATACACGGCGTAGGCCCCGAGCAGCACCGCCAGCCACGCCAGCAACGCCATCAGCGCGACGTAGCGCACCAGCCACTTGTGTTGCGCAACGGTGGGGACCCAGCGACCCTGGGGCGCCGAGATCGCATAGAGCGCCACTGCGGCACCCGTGAAGGCCAGCAGCAGCAAGGCGCCGAAGAACATGCCGTGCACGACGGTCACCGCGTCGCGAAAGGTGATTTCCATCACTCGCCTCCTGTGAAACCCCGGGACTCGCACCTGACCAGCGAGCTGATCATATTCTTCCGCTTTCCCGGTCTTCAAACAACCCGTCGGGACTCACAAGGGGCAGTATCTCAATCGGCAGTACGCAGCAACTCGTTGATGGAGGTCTTGGCACGCGTCTGCGCGTCGACCTTCTTCACGATCACGGCGCAGTACAGCGAATAGCGGCCGTCGGCGGCAGGCAGGCTGCCGGACACGACGACCGACCCGGCCGGCACCCGGCCCTGCAGGACCTCACCAGTAGTTCGATCGTAGATCTTGGTGCTCTGGCCGATGAAAACGCCCATGGAGATCACCGATCCGGCCTCCACGATCACGCCTTCGACGATCTCCGAGCGGGCCCCGACAAAACAGTCATCTTCGATGATGGTGGGATTGGCCTGCAGCGGCTCGAGCACCCCGCCGATGCCCACACCGCCCGACAGATGCACATTCTTGCCGATCTGCGCGCAGGATCCGACGGTCACCCAGGTGTCGACCATCGCGCCTGCGTCCACGTGGGCGCCGATATTGACGTAGCTGGGCATCAGCACGGCATTGGGTCCCACATAGGCGCCCTTGCGGACGATGGCGTGGGGCACCACGCGGGTGCTGTCGCTGCGGAATTGCGCGGCCGAGTAGTTGGCGTATTTGAGCGGCACCTTGTCGTAAAACCTGGAATAGCCAGCATCCACGACGGCGTTTTCGTGGGTGCGGAAATACAGCAGCACGGCTTTTTTCAGCCACTGGTGCACGACCCAGTCACCGGCTTGTTTTTCAGCCACGCGCAGCGTGCCGCTGTCGAGCAGCTCAACGGTGGTCTCGAGCGCCTCGAGCAGCTCCCGCGAGGCGGATTTTGGCGTGGTCTCGGCGCGCTTCTCGAAAGCGGCCTCGACCAGCGCCTGAAGTTTCTGTATGTCGCTCATAGTCGCCTCTAGCGCGCCTTGATGAAATCCCGGATCCGCGTCGCGGCAGTCACGCAATCCTCGACCGTGGCGGTCAGTGACAGGCGAACGCGTCCCGCACCCGGGTTGCCCTGCTCGGTCGCACGTCCGAGGTAACTGCCGGGTAATACGCTAACGTTCTGGCTACCAAACAGCTCGCGCGTGAAGCGTTCATCGTCACCGTCGATGTCGACCCAGAGGTAAAACGCCCCTGCCGGCCGCTGCACGTCCAGAACCGGCGAGAGAATCGGCAGCACGCGATCAAACTTTTCCCGGTACAGCTGGCGATTGACCCGCACGTGCGCGTCATCGTCCCAGGCCACGCAACTTGCCATCTGCACCATCGGCGACATGGCACCGCCCTGGTAGGTGCGATACAGCAGGAATTTGCGCATCAGCTCCGGATCGCCCGCTACGAATCCGGAGCGCAGTCCCGGCACGCTGGAGCGCTTGGAGAGGCTGTGGAAGACGATGCAGCGCTGGAAGCGGTCGCGGCCGGTGTCCTGCGCGACCTCGAGCAGGCTCGGGGGCGGGGCGGCCTCGTCCGGGTAGATCTCCGCATAGCACTCATCGGAGGCGATGATGAAATCATGGCGCTCGGCCAGATCCAGGGCGTGGGCCAGGTAGTTTTCATGCAGCACGGCGCCGGTCGGATTGCCGGGGCTGCACAGGAACAGCACCTGAGTGCGATCCAGCACCGCCTTCGGAATGGAATCCAGGTCGGGCGCAAAGTTGGTCTTGGCGGTGGCGTTGAGATAGTAGGGCGTCGCCCCGGCCAGCAGCGCCGCGCCCTCATATATCTGGTAGAACGGGTTCGGCGTGATCACCAGGGGCGCTTGACTGGTATCAACCGCCGCCTGCACCAGCGCGAACAGTGCCTCGCGCGTACCGTTGACGGGAAGCACCATCGTCGCCGGATCCACACTCCCCGAACGCAGGGTGAAGCGCCGTTCGAGCCAGCGCGCTGCGCTGCTGCGCAGTTCCAGTGTGCCCACCGTCGCCGGATAAGTACCCAGGCGGTTCACTCCCTGGCGCAGCGCCTCGAGCACCAACTGCGGGGGCTCGTGCTGCGGCTCACCGATGGAAAGCGCAATGGCTGGCAACTGCGCGGGCGCCACCGTTGCGGCCAGCAACCTGCTCAGCTTCTCGAAGGGGTAGGTATGGAGCGACCCAAGCCGTGGATTCATAGCGTCGGCCGCTGATCCAGTGCCTGCAGCAGATGCTCCTTCAACCGCTGGGCTGCTTCTTCATTCAAGGGCCGGTGCTGCACATCGGTCACGTAGAACACATCCTCGGCGCGTTCACCGACGGTCATGATCTTCGCCTTGCGCAGTTCGATGTGCTGCTGCATCAGTACCGTGCCGACATCGCACAGCAGACCCGGGCGATCGCCTGCGATCAGTTCCAGCACCGAGCGTCGATTGCGGTCATCGACACTGATCGTAACTTGCGTGGGGGTATTGAACATGCGCGCCTGGCGCGGCGCTCGACGTGAAACCACCGGCATGCTCGCATCGGGGCGTTGCAGGGCGCGCTGTACGGCGAACTCAATTTCGGTCTGGCGATCCTGGTCGGTGATCGGCGCGCCGTCATCTTCGAGGATGTGGTACAGGCCTAGCGTGAAACCATCGTCCGTGCGCGAAACGCGTGCGTCGACGATATTGAGTCCGAGCTGATCAAGGACGGCCGTGGTGCGCGCAAAGCCCTGGATGCCCTCCGGCGCGAAGGCGAGCACCGCGGTGGTGCCGCGGACGCTGCGCGGCTCGATCGCCACGAGCGTCTCCCCGGGAGCGGGCTGGCGCTCGATGAGCAGGCGGGTGTGCCAGGCGACCTCCTCGGGCGTGTACTGCAGGAAATACTGCTGCGAGAAGCGCGCCCAGAGCCGCTCGATGTCCTCCGCGCCGATGCCGTATCCGATCAGCAGCTGCCGGGCCGCTCCCTGGGTCTCGCGGATGAGTTCTTCCTGGTCGATCGGACTTTCCAGACCACGGCGCAGCGCGCGCTTCACGCGTTCGTAGAACTCGTGAAAGAGCGATGCCTTCCAGGAATTCCACAGTTTCGGATTGGTGCCCCGTACGTCGGCGCAGGTCAGTACATACAGATGATCCAGATGGGTCTCATCACCGACCTTGCGCGCGAACGCGCTGATGACTTCCGGGTCGGTGATGTCCTGCTTTTGCGCCGTGACCGACAGCTCCAGGTGGTTGCGCACCAGCCAGGCGACCAGGCGTGCGTCATAGCGCGACAGTCCCTGTTCCAGGCAGAAGGCCTCCGCATCCACGGAGCCCAGTTCGGAGTGGTCCCCGCCGCGGCCCTTGGCGATGTCATGAAACAGCGCCGCGAGATAGGCTATTTCGGGTTTCGGCAGCTGCTGCATCAGGCGCGACAGTGCCGGCATCTCATGGTCGTAACGGGGGATCGCCAGGCGCCGCAGATTGCTGAGCACGAATAGCGTGTGCGCATCCACGGTATAGGCGTGGAACAGATCGTACTGCATGCGGCCGACGATGCGGCCGAAGGCCGGAATGTAGCGTCCGAGCACCTCGTAGTTGTTCATCCGGCGCAGCTCATGGGTCACGCCCACGGGCGCCCGCAGAATGTCCATGAACAGCCGGTGATGGCGCGGGTTCTGCCGGAATTCCTCATCAATCAGCCACAGGCTGCGCGTCACGGCACGCATGGTCGAGGCGCGTACACCCTTGATGTCGGGATTCTGCTGCAGCAGCACGAACAGCTCGAGCAGCGCCGACGGGGTGCGCGCAAAGACATCATCGCGCCGCGCCTCGAGTGAACCATTGCGCACCTGGAAGCGCGCATTCAGCGGCCGAATGTCCTCCTCATCGCTGCGGATGGCCTCGCCGAACAGCTGCAGCAACAGTTCATTGAGCAGGCTCGCATCCATCACGGTGCGGTAGTAGCGCTGCATGAACTGCTCGACCGCCAGGGTGTACGAGGCATCCTCGTAACCGAACATCTGCGCCAGCTTCAGCTGGTGATCGAACAGCAGGCGATCTTCGCGACGGCCCGTCACGATGTGCAGTCCGAAGCGCACCTTCCACAGGAAGGATTGGGCCTGTTTGAGCCGGCGCAGTTCACTGGCGGTCACGAAGCCGCGGCGCGCCAGGCCGTCGAGGGATTCGGCGCCGAAATGACGCTTGGCCACCCAGCCTATCGTCTGGATGTCACGCAGTCCGCCCGGGCCGGTCTTGACGTTGGGCTCAAGGTTATAGGCCGTGTCATTGGCCTTCAGGTGCCGGGCTGCCTGTTCTTTGAGCTTGGCTTCAAAGAATTCCTTTTCCGGCCAGATGCCGGGCGGGCTCAAGGCGACATTCATCGCCGCCAGCAAGGCCGCATCGCCATCCAGCAGTCGCGCCTCCAGCAGTGTCGTCATGACGCTCACGTCGGCGGCGCTTTCCTGCACGCATTCGGCAACGGTACGGACGCTATGGCCGACTTCCAGTCCGATGTCCCACAGAAAGGCGATGAGCCGCTCCACCTGGGAGCGTTCGGCATCATCGGGCGGCTGGGACACCAACAGCAGGATGTCGATGTCGGAGCACGGATGAAGTTCGCCGCGGCCGTAGCCACCCACGGCAACCAGCGCCCAGTGCCGCTCCGTAGCGCCCAGGTGCTCCGACCAGGCCTGGCGCAGCACCGTGTCGATGAGCGCCGCCCGGGCATGAACCAGGGTCTCCACCGGCTCTTCGTCGAGGAAGCGGGTCTTCAGCTCCTCGTCGGCCGCGCGCAGCTGCCGGCGGTATTCCTCACGGGAACCGGGGTGCGCGGCCAGTTGGGCCGGAAGTCGCGCGAGCAGTGCCCAGGCGGGCGCGTTGACCGCCTCGGGCAGAAGCTCTTCTATGGGCTCACTCAATGGCGGTCCGCCGCGCCCAGGGTGAGGACATCCACGCCGGTCGCCGTGACCAGGCAAGTGTGTTCCCACTGAGCCGACAGGGAATGGTCCTTGGTCACCACGGTCCAGCCGTCCGGCAGCAGGCGCACGTGACGTTTGCCTGCATTTACCATCGGTTCCACTGTAAAGGTCATCCCCTGCTGCAGCTCCAGGCCGGTGCCCGACTCCCCATAGTGCAGGATCTGCGGATCTTCGTGGTAAATGCGTCCGATGCCGTGGCCACAGTACTCACGGACCACCGAGAAATTCAGCGATTCGACGTATTCCTGGATGGCGTGACCGATGTCGCCCAGCCGCGTGCCCGGTTTGACGGTACGGATGCCGCGCCACATCGCCTCGAAGCACACCTCGGTCAGCCGCTGGGCGGCCACCGGCGGCTTGCCCACGTAGTACATGCGGCTGGTGTCGCCATGGAAGCCATCCTTGATGACGGTGACATCGATATTGATGATGTCTCCGGTTTTCAGTTTCCGGTCGTTCGGGATCCCGTGGCACACCACGTGATTGACCGAGGAGCAGATGGTCTTGGGAAAACCGCGGTAATTGAGATTAGCGGGGATGGTGCCCTGTACGTTGACGATGTGCTCGTAGCACACCCGGTCCAGCTCCTCCGTCGTCACGCCGGGTACGACGTGGGGAGCGATCATATCGAGGACTTCTGCCGCGAGCCGCCCGGCTTCGCGCATCTTCAGCTGCTCTTCAGGGGATTTGATGGTTATGTGCATTATCTGTGTAACTAGGTAACCCGTAAGACATTGTTCCTACGGGACGTTCATGGTATAAAGCGCGGCCCTCGTTGGCAACGACGAGAAATTCCATACGCGTATCGCTAACCCGGTGGCTGGGTGCTCGGAACTTGAAACGTTCGGGTGGTCACCAGGGATACGCGCAAGGATCAACCCTACAGTGCAGGAGTTCGTATGACCGGCGTGTCCATGAGACAGATGCTGGAAGCGGGTGTCCATTTCGGACATCAGACCCGCTTCTGGAACCCGAAGATGGCCCCTTTCATCTTTGGTGAGCGTAACAAGATCCATATTATCAACCTTGAGAAGACCCAGCCCCTGTATGTGCAGGCGTCGGCCTTCATCAAGGGCACTGTCGCGGATGGCGGCAAGGTGCTTTTCGTGGGTACCAAGCGCTCCGCGCGTGACGCCGTCCAGAAGGAGGCCAGCCGCAGCGGTATGCCGTATGTCAACCAGCGTTGGCTGGGGGGCATGCTCACCAATTTCAAGACGATCCGGCAGTCCATCAAGCGACTGGCCGAGATCACTGAGCTGCAGACCAGCGGTGCGCTCGACAAACGTGGCAAGAAAGAAGCCACGCAGCTGCGCCGCGAGATGGACAAGCTTGAGCGAAGCCTTGGCGGTATCAAGCACATGGAATCGCTTCCCGATGTGATGTTCGTGATCGACGTCGGTCACGAAAAGATCGCGATTCATGAAGCCAAGAAGCTGGGCATTCCGGTGGTTGCGGTCGTGGATACGAATTGCAGCCCCGATGGCATTGATTATGTGATCCCGGGCAATGATGACGCCATGCGCGCCATCATGTTGTATGCCTCGGGCATTGCCGATTCGGTGCTCGAGGGCAAGGCCTCGGTGCCGCAGGTTGCCGTGGGCGAGGATGAATTCGTCGAACTGGATGAGGCCGGTCAACCGCGTCGCAAGACCGGCAAGCCGCGTCCGAGGCCGCAGGCGCCGGTACGCAACAAGAAGGCGCCGGTGCGGCGCCGGCTGCCGGTCAAGGCCCCGGGGGTTGGCGATGAGTCGGTTGCCGACCTCGATGACCTGGACGAAGGCGTCGAGGTGCCGGTGGCTGCTGCCGCCACCACCGAAGCTGCCGTACCCGCGGGCCGTGGCGGTGTCGTTCGCCGTCGTCCCCAGGCTGCGGGCGGTGCGGAAGTGACGCCTGAGAGTCCTGCCGGCGCTGAAGGTGATGCAGGCACTGCCGCCTGAAGGTCGTTTAGAGTCGCCCCGGTGCCAACCGGCCCGGAGCATTGCGTGGAATCTTTATGAACATCACAGCAGACGCAGTGAAGCAGCTCCGTGAGCGCACCGGCGCCGGAATGATGGAGTGCAAGAAAGCGCTCGTGGAAACCCAGGGCGATATGGACGCCGCCGCCGAGCTCATGCGCAAGCAGGGCCTGGCCAAGGCCGACAAGAAGGCAGCCCGCGTTGCCGCCGAAGGCGTCATCGTGATTGAGCGTTCCGCCGACGGTCATGCGGCCGCCATGGTGGAAGTGAACTGCGAGACCGATTTCGTGGCACGCGGCGTCGACTTTGGCGCCTTTGCCCAGGCGGTGGCCGCCAAGGCTCTGCAGGCGCGGCCGTCCTCGCTGGAGGCCCTGCTGCAGCAGCGACTGGACAGTGGTGAAACCCTCGCGGACCGTTGCCGGGCTCTGGTGGCCAAGATCGGCGAGAAGATCAGTGTGCGGCGCTTCGCCGTGCTGACTTCGACCGGCCACGTCAGTGCCTATGTACACGGCACCCGCATCGGCGCCCTGGTGGCCGTGGAAGGCGGCGATCCGATTCTCGCGCATGACGTGGCGATGCACGTGGCCGCGAGCAACCCCAAGTACGTGAGCATGGCTGACGTACCGGCGGATGTCGTGGCCAAGGAGCGCGCGTTCCTGACAGACCAGGCCCAAGGCGAAGGCAAGCCACCGGAAATCGTTGCCAAAATGGTCGAAGGCCGTCTGCGCAAATCTCTCGGCGAGATCACGCTGGCCGGACAGGCCTTCGTGAAGGATCCGGATCAGACCATCGAGAAGCTGCTGAAGAGCGCCAAGGCGACGGTCAAGGGCTTTGAGCGCTTCGAGGTGGGAGCCGGCATAGAAAAGAAGCAGGACGACTTCGTCGCCGAAGTGATGGCGCAGGTCAAGAGTTTCGATCCAGACCCCAAGAAGTAAGGCTGGAAAGAAGACCCCGCCCCGGCGGGGTTTTCTTCATGTACGAGGGTGAAGACCACATGAGCGACAGCACGCGGTCCCGATTCTCCCGCATCACGGTGAAGTTGTCCGGCGAAGCCCTGCTGGGTGGCGCCGACTATGGCATCGATCCACTCATGCTCAAGCGCATTGCCGGGGAAATCCAGGAAATCGTCCAGATGGGCACGCAGGTCGCGGTGGTAGTCGGCGGCGGCAACATCTTTCGCGGCGCCGGGCTCGCGCGGGCCGGCATGGATCGTGTCACGGCCGACCACATGGGCATGCTGGCCACGGTGATGAACGCGGTCGCGATGCAGGATGCGCTGGAGAGTTCCGGCATGCAGTCGCGGGTGATGTCGGCCATCCGCATCAACCAGGTGTGCGAGGACTACATCCGCCGCCGCGCCATCCGGCACCTGGAAAAGGGCCGGGTGGTGATATTCGCCGCAGGCACCGGCAATCCCTTCTTTACGACGGATACGGCAGCCTCCCTGCGGGCCATTGAGATCAATGCGGACGTGCTGCTGAAGGCCACCAAGGTCGATGGCGTGTATTCGGATGATCCGGTGCGCAATCCATCGGCCCAGCGCTACACGCAACTGACCTTCGACAAGGTACTGCAGGATCGTCTGAACGTCATGGATGCCACGGCCATCGTCATGTGCCGTGACAACCGCCTGCCACTGCGTGTGTTCAACTTGAACAATCCGGGCGATCTGACCCGCATTGCGCGGGGTGAGGAAATTGGTACGGCTGTCACATTCGAATAGGGGCAACCATGCTCGATGACATCAAGAAAGACGCAGTAACCCGCATGGGCAAGTGCGTGATCCAGTTCCAGGCGGACCTGAAGAAGATGCGCACGGGTCGTGCCCACCCGAGCCTGATCGAACATCTGAAGGTCGACTATTACGGCTCGGATGTGCCGCTGCAGCAGGTGGCAAGCATCGCGGTCGAAGACGGTCGCACCCTGGTGGTCTCCCCTTGGGAGAAGGGCATGGTGCAGCCCATCGAGAAGGCGATCCACAAGTCGGATCTGGGCCTGAACCCCATGACCGCCGGTACGATCATACGGATTCCGATGCCGCCGCTTACCGAGGAGCGCCGGCGCGAGTTCACCAAGGTAATCCGCCAGGATGCCGAAGGCGCCCGCGTGGCGGTACGGAACGTGCGGCGCGATGTGATGTCCGATATCAAGGAAGCGCTGAAGGATAAACTCATTTCGCAGGATGATGAGCGGCGCGCGGAGAGTGACATCCAGAAGCTGACGGACAAGCATGTCGCCGACATCGACCAGATGCTGGCGGCCAAGGAAAAGGAGATCATGCAGGTCTGATCGACCTGCATGAGCGTGAACCTACCCCGTCATGTGGCGATCATCATGGACGGCAACGGCCGCTGGGCTGCTGCGCGGAAATTGCCGCGGCATGCTGGCCACAAGGCCGGCATCAGCGCCCTGCGTGCTTGCGTGCAAACGTGCACGGCCCGCGGTATCGGGGCGCTCACGGTTTTCGCATTCTCCAGTGAAAACTGGTCCCGTCCGCCGGAAGAGGTGTCGCTGTTGATGGGCCTGTTCGTCGAGGCGCTCGACCAGGAAGTCGAAGAGCTGCACCGGAACGGTGTGCGACTGCGTTTCATCGGCGACCGTCAGCGCCTGAGCGTGCGCCTGCAAGCCTACCTCGCCGCGGCTGAAACGCGTACCGCGACCAATGAAAATCTGTCACTGAACATCGCCATGAGCTATGGCGGCCGCTGGGACATCACCCGCGCGGTGCGTCAGTTGGCCGCGAAATGCGCTGCCGGCGCACTGCGTCCGGCCGACATCACCGAGGAGCAGGTGGCGCAGACCCTGGCACTGGCCGACCTGCCGGACCCGGACCTGTTCGTCCGTACCGGTGGCGAGCACCGCATCAGCAACTTCCTGCTGTGGAATCTCGCCTACACGGAGTTGTACTTCACGGATTGCCTGTGGCCGGATTTCGATGCCGGCGAACTGGACGTCGCGCTGGCTTTCTTTGGCGCCCGCGAGCGGCGCTTCGGGCGTACGCCGGAGCAGACGCGGAGTCCGACGAGTGCTTAAGACCCGTATCTTCACGGCCGCCGTCCTCATCGGGCTGCTGCTGGTCGTGCTGCTGTGGTTGCCGGCTTGGGCGACGGTCGTCGCGGTCACCGCGTTGATTCTGGCCGGCGCCTGGGAGTGGTCGGCATTTCTCAAGCAGCCGTCGCTGGCCGGGCGCGTGGTGTTTGTGGCGGTCGTGGCTGCCAGCCTGCCGTTGCTGTGGCAGCTGACAACCGCCGAGCCGGCGCGCCTGACAGTGCTGTGCCTGACGCTGCTGTGGTGGCTCGTGGCCTTGTTGTGGGTGCTGTTCGCGCCGGGCCGTGCCGCGGCCTGGTCGGCAGCGCTCGCGGGCCTTTTGGCGCTGGCTCCGGCGTGGGTTGCGATGGTGCGGCTGCGCATCGATGTGCCGCGCGGGGAGCAGTGGGTGCTGTTTGGGTTGTGCCTGGTCTCGGCCGCCGATGTCGGCGCGTATTTTGCCGGGCGCAGCTTCGGGCGCACGAAGCTTGCGCCGCAGGTGTCTCCGGGTAAGACCTGGGAGGGGGCAGTGGGTGGTCTGGTGCTCGCGGGCCTGGTTGCCCTGTGGGGCAGCCGGTGGTTTGCTGTACCGATGTTGCAACTGGTGCCGCTGTGCTTAGGAGTCGTGGCCTTCTCGATCGTCGGTGATCTGACGGAGAGCCTGCTCAAGCGCTTTGCCGGTCTGAAGGACAGCGGCACCTTGTTTCCGGGGCATGGTGGGGTAATGGATCGAATCGACAGTCTGACGAGTGCGATGCCGCTGCTGCTGCTGGGACTGCTGGTGCTGGGAGTGGCCCCATGAAGGGCATTGCCGTACTCGGGGCCACCGGCTCGGTCGGGGTCAACACCCTGGATGTGATCGCCCGCCACCCCGCCCGCTATCGGGCGGTGGCACTGGGCGCGCACCGCAATGTGGAGTTGCTGTTGCAGCAAATCCAGCAGTTCCGCCCCGCCGTGGCGGCACTTACCGATCCCGGCGCGGCGCAGGTTCTGGAGCAGCGCTTGCAGGCCCTGGGCCTGCCCACGCCGGTTCTGACCGGACCGCAAGCACTGGAGACGCTGGCGACGCTGCCCGAAGTGGACCAGGTGATGGCCGCCATCGTCGGCGCCGCCGGACTGCGCTCGACGCTTGCCGCGGCCCGCACCGGCAAGCGCCTGCTGCTGGCGAACAAGGAATCCCTGGTCATGGCAGGTCCCTTGCTCATGGCGGCCGTGCACGCTTCGGGCTGTGAGCTGCTGCCCATCGACAGCGAGCACAATGCGATTTTCCAATGCCTGCCACACGGCGTCAGGCCCGGGACGCGTCCGCACGGAGTGCGGCGCATATTGCTGACGGCATCCGGTGGACCGTTTCGTGATTGGCCCCTTGAGGCGATCGCGACCGCAACCCCGGATCAGGCCTGCAAACACCCCAACTGGGTGATGGGGCGAAAGATATCCGTGGATTCCGCGTCGCTCATGAACAAGGGTCTTGAGCTCATCGAGGCGTGTTTCATGTTCGGTTTGCCACCCGCGCAAGTGGAGATTGTCGTGCATCCGCAAAGCGTGGTGCATTCGATGGTCGAATACATCGACGGCTCGGTACTGGCCCAGCTGGCCTGTCCGGATATGCGCACCCCCATTGCGTACGGCATGGCATGGCCCGAGCGGATCGAAGCCGGCACGGACTTCCTGGATCTGATTCGCACCCGGCAGCTGGATTTCGTAGCGCCGGATGCGACCCGCTTCCCCTGTCTTGCTCTGGCTCGGGCTGTAGCGGACACTGGCGGGCTGGCGCCTGCCATTCTCAATGCGGCGAATGAAGTCGCCGTCACTGCTTTCCTGGAGCGCCGATTGAACTTTCCGGACATACCCGCGGTCATTGAGTGTGTACTTTCGAAGGCCAGTGGGGCCAGGGCTGCCGGGGGGGAGATCCGCAGCCTCGATGAGGTCCTGCAGGCAGATGCGGAAGCGCGTGAGCTGGCCCTTGAGTTCTGCCGTAATCGCGGTGGAGCGTCGAGGTCCATTCATGCGTAGGCGGTCTCAGAGAGCCTTCGCGAAGCGGCGCCCCCCAGATATTTCCAACAACACCCGGGCCGGCAATCTGTTCATGAAGCGATTTGGATTGGTGACCACCCTCGCAATGTGCGTGGGTTCGGCAGCATGTTTGGCCCAGACGCAAGGTCCGGTGCCGGGGCCCGTGGCGGGGCCTGGCGCGGGTAACGGGGCCCCTGGCCGGTCGTTCGTGCTGGCAAACCCCAACCAGGCCCCGGAAGCCCCTCCCGGGGATTTCGCGGTAACTGACATCCGCATCGAAGGACTGCAGCGCATTTCCGAGGGCACGGTCTATAACTACCTGCCCGTGAATATCGGCGATCACGTGACACCGGTACGTATCCGTGAGGCGGTCCGGTCGCTGTACAACACTGGATTCTTCCGCGACGTGCAGATGCGCCGCGACGGTAACACGCTGGTGGTACTGGTGGTCGAGCGACCCGCCATCGAGAGCTTCGAAATCACCGGCAACAAGGACATCAAGACCGAGGATCTGCAGAAGTCGCTGCGCAGCGTCGGTCTGGCGGCAGGCAAGACCTTCGACCGCTCGGTGCTGGAGGAGGTGAAGGGCTACCTCACCGATCAGTACTTCAGCCGTGGCAAGTACGCGGTGAAGATCGACGAGAAGGTCGAAGATGATTCGGGCAACCGGGTGAAGATCAAGATCACCATCACGGAAGGCACGCGCGCCAAGATCCGCACCATCAACATTGTCGGCAACCACGTCTTCACCGACAAGGAAATCGACAAGGGCCTCGAACTGCAGACTCCGAACTGGCTGTCCTGGTACAAGCAGGATGACCGCTACTCCAGCGAATCCCTGGACGGCGACCTGGAAAAGATCCGCTCCTACTACATGGACCGCGGCTATGCGAATTTCCAGATCGACTCCACCCAGGTCGCCATCGCGCCCGAGAAGGACGACATCTTCATCACCGTCAACATCGACGAGGGCGGAGTGTACAAGGTGGGCCAGGTCAAGCTCGCGGGCACCTTCCCGATAGCGAGGGAAGAGCTTGAGGCACTGCTGCTGCCCCGCACCGGCCAGATCTATTCGCGCAAATGGGTCACCACCACTCAGGAGCTGATCCAGAACCGCCTCGGTCAGGACGGCTATGCCTTCGCGAAGGTCGATCCGGTGCCGACCACCAACAAGGCGACCAGCGTCGTTGACCTGACCTTCTTCGTGGATCCGGGCAACCGGGTTTATGTGCGCAACGTCATTTTCAACGGCTCCAAGCGCATCAATGACGAGGTGCTGCGCCGCGAGATGCGCATCCTGGAGGGTGGCTGGCTGTCGAATGTCGCCCTGGACCGCTCCAAGCAGCGCCTGCAGCGCTTGCCCTACATCACCAAGGTCGACGAGGAAACCACACCGGTTCCGGGGTCATCGGACCAGGTGGATGTGGCTTACAAAATCGAGGAGGGGCCGGGCGCTTCGATCTCCGGTGGCGTCGGCTATTCGGAGACGTACAAATTCGAGCTGAACGGCAATTACACCGACGCCAACTGGCTCGGCACCGGACAGCGCGTGTCCATCAACCTGCAGGCCGGCGAATTCAACAAGGTCTATGGCATTACGGAAACCAATCCGTACACGAATGTCGATAACCTGACGCGAACCTATTCGTTCAGCTACCGCGACAGCTCGCAGTTCACTTCATCCTCCTCGAACTTCTCGACCAAGATTCTGGGCCTGGGCGAGAGCTTCGGATATCCGTTGTCCGAATACCAGTTCATGAACCTCGGCCTCAATCTGCAGGGCGTGCAGCTGGTGGCGATCGAGAACAGCAGCGCGCTGCAGTCAATTCAGTGGGTCCAGGACAATGGGCACACCTACACGGGAACGGCCACCGGCCTGACCTTTGATTCGACCACGGGCACCTATGTCAACGGCATTTACGACCTCTTCGGCACACGCTATGCCATCGCGCAACTGATCGCCGGGTGGAGCTACGACTCGCGCAACCGCGGCATATTCCCGGATCGCGGGCTGCACCAGACCATCAGCGTCAGCTACACGCCCCCCCTTACAGGTGTGTCGTACTACAAGGCGAACTACGAGTTCCTGAAGTACGTACCGCTCTTCAAGGGATTTACGTTTGCCTTCACCGGGGATCTGGGCTATGGAGCGGGTTTGGGCAACACGACTGCACTGCCGCCGTACGAGCTGTTCTATGGCGGCGGCCCGGATTCGGTGCGCGGCTTCCAGGAAAGTCGCCTGGGCCCGAAGGACCAGTATGGCAATCCCTACGGTGGCAACTTCAATGTGCTGGCGCGCTCCGAGCTGATCATTCCCATGCCGCCCAAGATTGCCTCCAGCGCCCGGGTGAGCGTGTTCCTCGATGTGGGCAACGTGTTCTCGACCACCAAGGTCCCACAGTTCTATGCCCCGCCCTATGGCTACAGCACCGGCGAGATCACGGCGGCGGACCTCAATGATCCGGCAATCCTGACCAAGACGAGCTATAACTTCGCCATCAGCCGCCTGAAGGAATCGGTCGGCGTCTCGGTGCAATGGCTCGCGCCGCTGGGGCTGTTCCGCTTCAGTCTCGCGGTGCCGCTGAATGCGCAGCGCGAGGTCGATGGCGTGACCTGGGGGGATGAGACCGAGCGCTTCCAGTTCTCGGTTGGACAGGCTTTTTAAGGCGACTTCCGCTATGATCGCCGGTCTTAAATTGGGCTTTGCCCACAAGAGGAGCATCGTGAAGGGCGTCGTCAGGTCTTTGATTCTGGGTTCGGCCGCGACCATGGTTCTGGCGGCAGCGCCGGCATGGGCGGAGCTGAAAATTGGTTATGTAAATTACGGTCGGCTGCTGCAGGAATCCCCGGATTCTAAGGTCATCCAGGATCAGCTGCGCAATGAGTTCCTGCCACGCCAACGTGACCTGCAGACCCTGCAGCAGTCGCTGAAGACGCGCCAGGACAAGCTCACCAAGGACGGCGCCACCATGACGGATGATCAGCGCGCCCGCGAAGACAAGGAAATCCGCGACGGCGAGCGTGAACTGCAGCGCAAACAAAGCGAGGCGCAGGATGACTTCAATTCGCGTCGCAATGAAGAATTGTCGACGCTGCAGAAGTCACTGGTCGAGAAGGTGCAAGGCTACGCGAAGACGCAGAACTTCGATCTGATCCTCGCCGACGGCGTCATCTACGCGACCAATGCGGTGGACATCACCCCGCAGGTGCTGGCGACCTTGCAGGCGGCTGCGGGACCCGCTGCATCCAAGGCTGTGCCCGCCGCGCCGAAGCCGGCCGCCAAGTAACCGCAGCGGGCCCCGGGCCCGCGTGAGGCAGCTGCATGGTTGTCACCCTCGGCGAGCTTGCAGTCCGCTTGGGATGTGAGCTGCGTGGCGATCCACTGCGTGAAGTCGACAGTGTCGCCACGTTGGCCGACGCGCATCCTCGCGCCGTCACGTTCCTGGCCGAAAGCCGCCACCGGGCGGCGCTCGCCCAGACGCAGGCCGCGGCCGTGGTGCTGGATGCACGGTTCGCCGCCGAATCTCCGGTCGCCACCCTGATTGCCGCGAACCCGCGCGCCACCTATGCGCGGATTGCCGCTCTCCTATATCCCTTGCCCCCGGTGGAGCCGGGGATTCACCCGAGCGCCGTCGTGGCGCCGGACGCGCAGGTCGATAGGGACGCCCACGTGGGCCCTCTGGCCGTCATTGGTGCACGCACCCGCATCGGCGCGGGCGCGATGATTGGCCCGCACTGTGTGATCGGCGCGGATGTGGCAGTCGCCGCGCAGGTGCGGCTGGTGGCGCGGGTGACGCTGTGTGATGGGGTCAGCGTCGGCACAAGGTCGGTCCTGCATCCGGGGTGCGTGGTCGGCAGCGACGGTTTCGGATTTGCACCCGAACGCGGTAGCTGGTTGAAGGTCCCACAGGTCGGCAGTGTCCGCATCGGTGCGGATGTGGAAATTGGCGCCAATACCACCATTGATCGCGGCGCCATCGGCGACACGGTGATTGCCCAAGGCGTCAAGCTCGATAACCAGATCCAGATCGGTCACAACGTGCGATTGGGGGCCCATACGGCGATTGCCGGTTGCACCGGGATCTCCGGCAGCACGGTCGTCGGGGAGCGCTGTCAGATCGGCGGCGCCTGCGCGATCGGCGGGCACCTGCAGATCACCGATGATGTGATCATCACGGGCTTCTCGATGATCAGTCATTCGATTCCAAAGCCCGGCGTATACTCCAGCGGAATTCCATTTGAGGATGCGCGCACCTGGCGGCGGATGGTGGCCCGGTTCAAGCGCCAAAGCAAAGACGACAACAAAGATGACGGCAAAGATGATTGAAGTCGTACAGTTAGACATACATAGTATTCTCAAGCTTCTGCCGCACCGCTACCCGTTCCTGATGGTGGACCGGGTGCTGGAATGCCATGCCGGGCAGAGGATTCGTGCCCTGAAGAACGTCACGTACAACGAGCCGTACTTCATGGGCCATTTTCCGCAGCGGCCCGTCATGCCCGGTGTGATGATCATCGAGGCGCTGGCACAGACCGCAGGCATACTTGCGTTCGTGACCAGCGGTGTGGTGCCGGATGCGGACACCAAGTTCTACTTTGTTGGCATCGACAAGGCGCGCTTTCGCAAGCCGGTCGAGCCGGGCGATCAGCTGATTCTCTCGGTCGAGCTGACCCGCAGTTTCAAAGGAATCTGGCGCTTTTCGAGCTCCGCCTGCGTCGGCACCAACGAGGTGGCCAGTGCCGAAATGATGGTGGCACCGGAGGTGTCCAAGTGACGGCCGCGTCATGATCGATTCGCACGCAGTCGTATCCTCGCGCGCGCAGCTGGGCGAGGGCGTGACGGTCGGACCCTTTGCGGTAATCGGTCCGGATGTAATCATCGGTGCGCGCACCACGATCGGCGCGCATGCCGTGATCGAGGGCCCGACCCGCATTGGCGAAGACAACCAGATCTTCCCGTTTGCAGCGATCGGTGGGGCGCCACAGGACAAGAAGTACAAGGGTGAGCCCACACAGCTCACCATTGGCGATCGCAATGTATTCCGCGAGTTCTGCACCATGAATCGCGGCACGGCCAGCGGCCGCGGGCTCACCAGCATTGGTTCGGACGGTCTGTTCATGGCGTACAGTCATGTCGCGCACGATTGTGATATCGGTAACAAGGTGATCCTGGCCAACTGCGCCACGATGGGTGGGCACGTGCAGATCGGGGATTGGGTCCAGCTGGGCGGACTGTCGGCGATTCACCAGTTCTGCAAGATCGGGGCGCACGCCTTCGTGGCCGGCGGGGCGATTCTGACGCGTGATCTGCCGCCGTACGTCATGATCGCCGGCAATCCCGCCAAACCGAACTCCATCAATTCCGAAGGCCTGAAGCGCCGCGGCTACACGCCCGGGCAGATCCGCAATCTGCGCCTGGCCTATCGCATACTCTACCGCTCGGAGTTGAAACTGGCGGACGCAATCGTGCAGCTGACGGAACTTGCCCGCGACAATGCCGAAGTGCAGCCACTGCTGGCGTTCATCGATGCCTCCACGCGCAGCCTGGTGCGCTGACGCGCGTTTGGATTAAGCATGTCTGACCCGCTGGTGATCGGCCTGGTTGCCGGCGAATCCTCTGGCGACAGCCTCGGGGCCGCGTTGCTCGCGGCGCTGCGCGCCCGTGTGGGTCAGGTGCGTGCGTTTGGGATCGCGGGACCCAAGATGCGCAGCGCCGGATGCGAGGTGTGGGCGGACTCGCATGAACTTGCGGTCATGGGCCTCATCGAACCTCTCGTGCATCTGCCGCGGCTGTTTGCGTTGCGCCGCCGGCTGGTGCGCGATTTCACTGCAGCACGCCCGCATGTATTCATCGGCATCGATGCACCGGCCTTCAATATCGGGCTCGAGACGAGGCTTCGGGCGCGCGGCATTGCCACGGTGCAGTACGTGAGCCCGCAGGTGTGGGCCTGGCGGCAGGGGCGGGTGCGCACCATCGCCGCCGCCTGTGACCTGGTGCTGTGCCTGTTTCCCTTCGAGACGCAGTTCTATTCGACGCACGGCGTGCGCGCGCAATTCGTCGGCCATCCGCTGGCCGATCAGATACCGCTGCACACGGACCGCGCCGCGGCGCGCCAGGGGCTGGGTCTAGCGCCACGGACCACGGTCATTGCGCTGCTGCCGGGCAGCCGGCTGGGGGAAGTGCGGCGCCTGGGCGCGGATTTCCTGCGCGCCGCGCTGTGGCTGCAGGGGCAGCGGCCGGACCTGAAGTTCATCGCGCCGATGGCCTCGGGCAGCGTCAGGAACATATTTGCGAGGCAACTGCAGCAGGTGGCGCCGGGCCTGGTGGTGCAGCTGATCGAAGGCCGCGCGCAGCAGTCGTTGATCGCGGCGGATGCCGTTCTGGTGGCCTCCGGAACCGCTACACTTGAGACCCTGCTGATCCGTCGTCCCATGGTTGCCGCCTACCGGTTCAACGCGCTCACCGCCTTCCTGTTGCGCGGCCTGGGGTTGGTGAAAGTCAGGCATTTCTCGCAGCCCAATCTGTTGACCGGAAAGTCTCTGGTGCCGGAGTTCCTGCAGGAGGCCGTCAACGGGGAGGACCTGGGTCGGGCGCTGCTGCTGCAGCTCGATGATGTGCCCGGCCGTGAGCGTTTGGAGGCGGAGTTCCTCAAGGTGCATCAGCAACTGCGGGTCGGCGCCGCCGATCGCGCTGCGCAGGCCATACTGGATCTTCTGCAGGAACGTGGGACCTTTCGTGCTTGAGTATCTGATTGCAGGGGTCGATGAAGCCGGCCGCGGGCCTTTGGCCGGCCCGGTGGTCGCCGCCGCGGTGATTCTTGATCCGCGTCGACGCATCGTGGGCCTGAGGGACTCCAAGCAGCTCACGCCCGAGCGGCGCGAGTTGCTGGCGTTACGGATCCGCGAACGCGCCCTGTGCTGGGCGGTGGGCTGGTCGGAGTGCCATGAAATCGACACGCTTAACATTCTCGAGGCCACGCACCTGGCCATGCGCCGCGCACTGCTGGGACTTGCCGTATGCCCGCGCAGCATCCTGGTGGATGGCAATCGGTTGCCGTGCCTTGGCGATATCGCACCGCAGTGCGTGGTGCGCGCGATCATCCGGGGCGATTGCAGTGAGCCGGCCATCAGTGCCGCCTCGATCCTCGCGAAAACCCATCGTGACGCGGTCATGCGCCGGCTGGACGTCGTCTATCCCGGGTATGGTATGGCAGCGCACAAGGGTTACGGAACGGCGGATCATCTGGCGGCGTTGGTGCAGCACGCCGCCTGCGCCATCCACCGCCGCAGTTTTGGACCCGTGTCCAACCCGCACACCGCTGTACCGGTAGAATCGATGTGACATGAAGGCGCAGTTTGTCCACTTAAGGCTGCACACCGAGTTCTCACTGGTGGACAGCATCCTGCGTGTTCCGGAGCTACTGGCTGCGACCAAGAGCGCGGGCATGCCGGCCGTCGCGGTCACTGACCAGTACAACCTGTTTGCGATGGTGAAGTTCTATCGCGAGGGCCTGAGCCAGGGCGTCAAGCCCATCATCGGCGTCGACCTTTTGGTGGCCGAGACGGCCGAGCGGCGTGGCAGTTCCCGCCTCACCCTGCTGTGCCAGAACCAGGAAGGCTACCGCAATCTCACGCGGCTGGTGAGCCGCGCTTACCTGGAGGGCCAGAAGAACGGTCCGCCGATGGTGGAGCGCGGCTGGTTGACCACCGAATCCCTCACCGGCCTGATCGTACTGTCCGGCGCCGCCGCAGGGGACATTGGTTGCGCACTGGTCAATGGACGACCTGCCGATGCGCAGGCGCAGCTGGATTTCTGGCTGGCCCGGTGCGGTGATCGTTTTTACATCGAGCTGCAGCGCCTGGGCCGGCCCGATGAGGAGAGCTACATCGCCGCGGCCGTGGAGCTGGCGGCCGCACGCGGCGTACCGGTGGTGGCCACCAATGACGTGCGCTTCCTGGCTCCTGGCGATTTCGAAACGCACGAAGCGCGTGTGTGCATCCAGGGGGGGCACCTGCTGACGGATCCGGCACGTCCGAAGGAGTACACCCCGCAGCAGTTCCTGCGTACCCCGGCACAGATGTGCGCACTGTTCAGTGACGTTCCCGAGGCAGTGGCCAACACGGTGCAGATCGCTCGACGCTGCAACCTGGTGCTGAACCTGGGTCAGCCGCGCCTGCCTGATTACCCGGTGCCGGCCGGGATGACGACCGAGCAGTTCCTCGAAAGCGAGTCGGTCGCCGGGCTTGCGACTCGCCTGGTGTCGCCCGAAACCGCGCTGCCGCCCACCTATCGGCAGCGATTGGACATGGAGTTGAAGGTCATCTGCCAGATGGGCTTCGCGGGCTACTTCCTCATCGTGGCCGACTTCATCCGCTGGGCGCGCCGCAATGCGGTGCCGGTGGGTCCGGGACGTGGGTCCGGCGCGGGTTCCCTGGTGGCCTACTGTTTGGGGATAACCGACCTGGATCCCATCGCACATGATCTGCTGTTCGAGCGCTTCTTGAATCCCGAGCGCGTCTCGATGCCGGACTTCGACGTCGATTTCTGCATGGATGGGCGTGATCGCGTCATTGATTACGTGGCACAGAAATACGGTCGTGATCGTGTCTCGCAGATCATCACTTACGGCACCATGGCTGCGAAGGCGGTCGTGCGCGACGTCGGCCGCGTGCTCGGCCTGGGGTATGGCTTTGTCGACCGGATCGCCAAGCTGATTCCCTTTGAGCTGGGGATCACCCTCGATGATGCGCTCACCAAGGAGCCGGAACTGCGGCGCCTCTACGACACTGAAGATGAGATCCGCAATCTCATCGACCTGGCGCGCGCGCTGGAGGGTCTCACGCGCAACGCCGGCACCCATGCCGGGGGCGTGGTCATTGCACCCTCGGTGCTGACGGATTTCGCACCGCTGTACTGCGAAGCCGGCTCGGCCAGCGTCGTGACGCAGTTCGACAAGGATGATGTCGAGGCGGCGGGGCTCGTGAAGTTCGATTTCCTGGGGCTGCGCACGCTCACCATCATCGATCGGACGCTGGCGATCATCAATCAGGCGCGGGCGCTGGCCGGCGAACCGCCCGTTGCCATGAACGCCCTGCCGGTGGGTGATGCGGCGACCTACGCACTACTGAGGTCCGGTCGTACCACCGCGGTGTTCCAGCTCGAATCGCGCGGCATGCGCGACCTGATCCGGCGCCTGAAGCCGGACTGCTTCGAGGACATCGTCGCGCTGGTGGCATTGTTTCGGCCCGGCCCGTTGGAGTCGGGCATGGTGGACGACTTCATCACGCGCAAGCGCGAACCGGTCGGCGGGGTCATCGATTATCTGCATCCGGACCTGAAGCCGGCGCTGGCGTCGACCTACGGCGTCATCCTGTATCAGGAGCAGGTGATGCAGATCGCGCAGATCCTTGCCGGCTACACCCTGGGCGGCGCGGACCTGCTGCGCCGGGCCATGGGCAAGAAGAAGGCCGAGGAGATGGCGCAGCAGCGCTCCATTTTCGTCAGTGGTGCGGTCGCGCGCGGTGTGCCCGAAGCCCAGGCGGCGCATATCTTCGACTTGATGGAAAAATTTGCCGGCTACGGTTTCAACAAGTCCCACTCGGCCGCCTATGCGGTGCTGTCGTACCAGACCGCCTATCTGAAAGCCCATCACACCGCGGCGTTCATGGCCGCGGTGCTGTCCGCGGATATGGACCACACCGACAAGGTGGTATCGCTGATCGATGAGTGCAAGCAACTGTCATTGGCCGTGCTGCCGCCGGATGTGAACAGTTCGCGGCATGAGTTCGCGGTCGCGGACGCGAAGACCATCCGCTATGGGCTGGGCGCCGTGAAGGGGGTCGGTCAGGGCGCCGTTGCGGCATTGATCGCCGAGCGTGAAGCCCACGGACCTTATCGCAATCTGGCCGAATTGTGCCGGCGCACTGATCTGACGCGCATCAATCGGCGCACGCTGGAGGCGCTGATTCGTTCCGGCAGCATGGATACCATCGGCCCGAACCGCGCGACGCTGCTGGACAGTTTGCCCCGGGCGATGCAGTTGGGCGATCAGACTGCGCGGGCGCACGAGGCCGGGCAGAATGATATGTTCGGTCTGAGTGCCGTGCCGCAGCCCACTGCCGAGCAGCGCGGTGACGCCATCAAGGCAATCGCGGATTTCAGCGAGGCCGTGCGTTTGCAGGGGGAGCGGGAAACCCTGGGGCTGTATCTGACCGGGCACCCCATCGATCGTTTCGAAGCGGACCTGCCGCGTTTCTCGGCGCAGCGAATCGGCGACCTGATCACCGAGAAACCCGCCAGTTCCGGCGAGGGCGAACGCGGCTTCAGCCGTGGGCGGCTGGTCACGGTGGCGGGGCTGGTGGACGAGATCCGCAAGCGTGGCCAGCGGGTGAGCATCATCCTGGATGACCGCACGGGCCGCATCGAGGCCACGTTGTTCGAGGAAGTGTTCCAGCGGCACCGTGACCTCATCGTCAAGGATGCAATCGTGCTGGTCGAGGGCCACTTCCGCTTCGATGAGTTCGGGGATGCCTGGCGGATCTCGGCACGCAAGATCACCGACCTGAATGCGGTGCGCGAGCAGCAGGCGCGGCGCCTGGTCCTCAATCTGCCGCAAAAGTCGGATCGCAATGCAATGCTGGCGCGCCTGGCGGAGGTGCTGGCGCCATGGCGCAACGGTCCATGCCAGGTCACCGTCCAATACCGGATGGCGCAGGCCAGTGGGGCCCTGGACCTCGGGCCGGAGTGGAACGTGCGGCCCGGGAAGGAGCTCCTGGAGCACCTGGAGGAGCTGGTGGGCCGGGAAGGCATGCGGGTGCTGTACGGGCCCGTGGGAGCCTCCGGCGTCCCCTGAGTTGCGCTACCATTCGACTCTATGGCGGAACGATCACATTCATGGCTGTAGCCTTTCTGGATTTCGAACAACACATCGCCGAACTCGAAGCGAAGATCGAGGAGCTGCGGCACGTGACCTCGGAATCCGAGGTCAGCATCAAGGATGAGATCGCCCGGCTCCAGGCCAAGAGCCGCCAGCTGACGCGCAACATTTTTGCGAATCTCACCCCCTGGCAGATCACGCAGCTGGCGCGTCACCCGCAGCGGCCCTATCCGCTGGACTACACCGCCATGATCCTGACCGAGTTCAGCGAGCTGCACGGTGATCGCATGTACGGGGATGACATGGCCATCGTGGGCGGCCTGGGGCGTCTGGAGAACCGGGTGGTCATGATCATCGGGCACCAGAAAGGACGTGACACCAAGGAGCGTGTGCGGCGCAACTACGGCATGCCCAAGCCGGAAGGCTACCGCAAGGCGCTGCGTTTGATGAAAATGGCCGAACGCTTCGGTCTGCCCATCATCACCTTCATCGATACCCAGGGCGCCTATCCGGGCATCGGCGCCGAGGAGCGCGGCCAGAGCGAGGCCATCGCGCGCAATCTGTTTGAAATGGCGGTGCTGGGCACACCCATTGTCACCGTCGTGACGGGCGAGGGCGGTTCCGGTGGTGCGCTGGCGATCGGCGTGTGCGACCGGCTGATGATGCTCCAGTACAGCACCTATTCGGTCATTTCACCCGAAGGCTGTGCCTCCATCCTGTGGCGCAGTGCGGACAAGAAAGAGGCGGCTGCGGAGGCGTTGGGAATTACCGCCGGGCGTCTGAAACAGTTGGGGCTCATCGATGAACTGCTCGAAGAGCCGCTTGGCGGGGCGCATCGCGATCCGGTTGCCACGGCCGCTTCGCTGAAGGAAGCTGTGATTCGCCACCTGGATGAGCTTGAAACCTTGAGCAAGGAGGAGCTGCTGGCCCGTCGTGCCGAGAAGATTGCCGGTTTTGGCGTGTTCTCCGAGGACGGGGTCGAGTAATTGCGCCGGGCGCGCGATCCGCTTCCCTCGCCCGCCTGGGTTTATTCGCAGCTGCTGAAACTGCAGCCACGGGCCGCCGCGGCGCCACTGTGCGTAGCCTTCAGTGGGGGTGATGATTCCACGGCGCTGCTGACCCTGCTGGCCGACACGCCGGCGGTGCGCGCGCGATTGCGGGCCGTGCACATCGATCACGGCCTGCACCCGGACTCACGCTCCTGGGCGCGCGCCTGCCGTGCGCGGTGTCGGCTCCTGCAGGTGCCCTTGGTCGTACGGCGCCTGAGGCTGGTGCGCGCGAAAGGACAATCGCTGGAAGCGGTGGCGCGCGCTGGGCGCTATGCCGCACTGGCCGCCGCTTTGCGGCCGGGGGAGCTGCTGCTCACCGCCCACCATCTGGAAGACCAGCTCGAGACGGTGCTGCTGCAGCTCCTGCGCGGCGCGGGACTGCCGGGCCTGGCGGCGATGCCGCCGGTGGCGCCGCTGGGCGCGGGTTTGCTAGTACGACCGCTGCTGGGCGTGGCGCGAGCGCAGCTGCGTGCCGTGGTGCAGGCGCGTGGCCTGCGCTGCCTCGAGGACCCCTCCAATGCGGACGAGACCTTCGATCGCAACTACCTGCGTCGCCAGGTGCTGCCGCTGGTGGTGAACCGCTGGCCCGGCGCGGTGCGCACCGTGGCGCGCAGCGCACGCCATATCGGCGCAGCGCAGGACCTCCTTGACCGGCTGGCGCGCACCGACCTCGCGCGGGCCGCCGATGGTGCGGCCCTGTCCGTAGCGGCATTGCGGGCCCTGCCGCTGGAGCGGCGGCGCAATGCCCTGCGGTTCTGGATCAGCCAGTCCGGCCGCGCGGCGCCGGATGCGGCGCGCCTGGAAGAAATTGCGGTCACGCTGCTCGCGGCTCGAGCCGGGGCCAATCCGGTGGTGAGCTGGGGCCTTACCACAGTCCAGCGGCACGCCGGACAGCTCACCCTGGACACACTGCGGCCGGTCCTTGCCGGCTACGAACTGACCTGGCATCCGCACCGCACGCCCCGGCTCACCTTGCCGGCGGGCTGCGGGCGGCTGGAGCTGGTGCCCGCGGCGCACGGGCTCATCGATGCGACGGCGCTGCCGATGCAGCTGACGGTCCGGACGCGCCGCGGGGGCGAGCGGCTGCGGCCGCGCAGCGGCGGACCCTCGCGCAGCCTCAAGAGCCTGCTGCAAAGTGAGGGCATCTCACTCATCGAGCGCCAGACTGTGCCGTTGCTGTTCACCGGCGAGACCCTGGTGGCCGCAGGTGACCTGTGGGTGGATGCGCGCTGGCAGCCGGGTGCGCAAACCGCAAAACGCATGCGACTCATCTGGCACAGACCCGCGTGATTTGATAGTCTGTCCGCCCGTCGAGCCTGCACACCTGCAGGACAAGTTTTTGTCCGACGGAATCCCCATCTGCCCATGAGCCGTTTCGTTTTCGTAACTGGCGGTGTCGTTTCCTCGTTGGGGAAAGGCATCGCGGCCGCTTCCCTTGGCGCCATCCTCGAGGCCCGCGGCCTCACGATCGCCATGGTGAAGCTCGATCCCTATATCAATGTCGATCCGGGCACGATGAGCCCGTTCCAGCACGGCGAAGTCTTCGTCACCCAGGATGGGACCGAGACCGACTTGGACCTGGGTCATTACGAGCGCTTCGTGCGCACGACCACCGGTCGGCACAGCAACTTCACCACCGGCCGCATCTACGAGCGCGTGATTGCCAAGGAACGCCGTGGCGACTACCTCGGTGCGACGGTGCAGGTGATTCCGCACATTACCGATGAGATCAAGCGCAGCATCAAACTCGGCGCCAATGAGGCTGACGTGTGCATGGTCGAGATCGGCGGCACGGTCGGTGACATTGAGTCCTTGCCGTTCCTGGAGGCCATCCGCCAACTGGGTGTCGAACTGGGCCGCAGCAACTGCGTGTTCATGCACCTGACCCTGGTGCCGATTGTCGGCGGCCCTGACTCCGGGGAGATCAAGACCAAGCCCACGCAGCACTCCGTCAAGGAACTGCGCGGCATCGGCATCCAGCCGGACATACTGCTGTGCCGTTGCCGGCACCCGCTGCCCGAAGAACAGCGACGCAAGATCGCTCTGTTCACGAATGTCGAAGAGCGCGCGGTGATCTCGGCGGTCGATTCCGATGACATCTACAAAATTCCGCTGCTGCTGCGCGAGCAGGCGCTGGATGACATTGTCGTCGACAAGCTCGGCCTGTCCGTGCCGCAGACGGATCTTGCCGAGTGGCGCCAGGTCGTCGCCGCCAAGTCGAATCCGGATGGTCAGGTGGATATCGCGATGGTCGGCAAGTATGTGCAGGCGCGCGACTCTTACATCTCGCTCAATGAGGCGCTGACGCATGGCGGACTGAAGACCCGCACAAGGGTGAATGTGCACTACATCGAGTCCACCGACATCGAGCAGCATGGCACGCACGCTCTGGCGGGCATGGATGCCATCCTGGTGCCCGGTGGCTTCGGCGAGCGGGGTATCGAAGGCAAGATCGCGGCCGTGCGTTATGCGCGCGAAAACGGCATTCCCTACCTGGGACTGTGCCTTGGGATGCAGATTGCGATCGTGGAGTTCGGCCGCAATGTGCTGGGCTTTGCCGATGCCAACAGCACCGAGTTCAACCGCGCCACTCCGCACCCGGTGATTGCACTGATCGCCGAGTGGCAGGACACGGCGCTGGGCTCACAGACGCGGGATGAGAAGTCAGCCAAGGGTGGCACGATGCGCCTGGGCGCACAGGAAGTCTTGCTCGGCGCGGGCACGCGCGTGCGCGACCTGTACGGGCGCGATACCATTTTCGAGCGCCATCGGCATCGCTTCGAGTTCAACAATACCTACATGGACCGCTATACCCGCGGCGGCCTGAAGTTCGCGGGGATGTCGCGCGACAATCTGGTCGAGATCATCGAGCTGCCCGATCATCCCTGGTACGTGGCGACGCAGTTCCATCCCGAATTCACCTCAACGCCGCGCGATGGACATCCGCTGTTTACCGGGTTCATCCGCGCCGCGCGCGCTCACCGCGCCTCGCAGCTGCCCGCTGCAGCGGGAGCATGAAGCTCGCCGGCCACACCGTAGGTCCGGATCAGCCGCTGTTCCTGATCGCCGGGCCGTGCGTCATCGAGGGCGCCACGCTCACGCAGCACATCGCCGGCAAGCTGGTCGAGATCACCGCGAAGCTTGGCATCCCGTTCATCTTCAAGGCCTCCTTCGACAAGGCCAATCGCTCATCGCGCAGCAGCTATCGCGGTCCGGGCCTGCAATCCGGTCTGGCGGTGCTTGAATCGGTGCGCAAGGCATTCCAGGTCCCGGTACTGACGGATGTTCACGAGGACACCCCATTGGCCGAAGTGGCCGCCGTGGTCGATGTACTGCAGACCCCGGCCTTCCTGTGCCGCCAGACCAATTTCATCATCGCGGTCGCATCGCAGGGCAAGCCGGTCAATATCAAGAAGGGCCAGTTCCTGTCACCGTGGGAGATGCGCAACGTCGTCGACAAGGCGCGCAGCACGGGCAACTCCGCCATCATGGTGTGCGAGCGCGGCTTTTCATTCGGCTATAACAATCTCGTCACCGACATGCGCTCGCTGGCCATCATGCGCGAGACCCACTGCCCGGTGGTGTTTGATGCCACGCACTCGGTGCAGCTTCCCGGCGGGCAGGGCAGCGCATCGGGAGGGCAGCGCGAGTTCGTGCCGGTGCTGGCGCGCGCGGCCGTCGCGGCCGGCGTCGCCGGCGTATTCATGGAGACGCATCCGGAGCCGGACAAGGCGCTCTCCGATGGCCCCAATGCCTGGCCGCTCGCGCGCATGCAGTCACTGCTGGAGACGCTGGTGGAGCTGGACCGTACCGTCAAGACCAGACCCTTCGAGGAATCGCTGTTATGAGTCGTATTGTTGAAATCCGCGGGCGCGAGATCATGGATTCGCGCGGTAATCCCACGGTCGAGGCCGATGTCATCCTGGACTCCGGCGCGCTGGGTCGGGCCGCGGTGCCCTCGGGCGCCTCCACCGGTACGCGTGAAGCGGTGGAACTGCGCGACGCGGACGCCAGGCGCTATGGCGGCAAGGGCGTATTGAAGGCCGTGGAGCATGTGAATACCGTGCTGCGCCAGGCGTTGCTGGGCCGCGATGCCCGCGACCAGGAAGGCCTGGACCAGGTCATGATCGATCTTGACGGCACGGAGACCAAGGGTCGCCTGGGTGCCAATGCGCTGCTGGCCATTTCCCTGGCCACCGCCCATGCGGCGGCGACCTCCGAAAAACTGCCGCTGTTCAAGTATGTCGGCAAGGGCCGCGAGCCGGTCATGCCGGTGCCGATGATGAACATCATCAATGGCGGCGCACACGCCAACAACAGCCTGGACATCCAGGAGTTCATGATCCTGCCGGTCGGTGCGCCGAATTTTCGCGAAGCCCTGCGCTACGGGGCCGAGATCTTCCACGCCCTGAAGAAGCTGCTCTCCGACCGTGGCCTGTCGACCACGGTGGGTGATGAAGGCGGCTTCGCGCCGAATCTGAGCTCCAACGAGGAGGCTCTGGAGGTCATCCTGCAGGCCATCGACAAGGCAGGCTACAAGGCCGGCAAGGACATCTACCTGGGTCTGGATGCGGCAAGTTCCGAGTTCTACAAGGACGGTCGCTATGAGCTGGAGAGTGAGAATCGGCGCTTCACCGCCACGGAGTTCACCAAGTACCTGGCGGATCTGGCCGCGCGTTATCCCATCATCACCATCGAGGATGGCATGGGCGAGAGCGATTGGGCTGGCTGGGGCGAGCTGACCCGCGCGATCGGTGACCGCATCCAGCTGGTGGGAGATGATCTGTTTGTGACCAACACCAAGATTCTGGCCGAGGGCATTGCGAAGCGCACGGCCAATGCCATTCTCATCAAGCCGAATCAGATCGGCACCCTGACCGAAACCCTGGCCGCGATCACGATGGCGGAAAAAGCCGGCTATTCGTCCGTGATATCGCACCGCTCGGGGGAGACCGAGGATGCGACCATCGCGGACCTGGCGGTTGCCACCGCGGCGTCCCAGATCAAGACCGGCTCGCTTTCGCGCTCGGACCGCACGGCCAAGTACAACCAGCTGCTGCGTATCGAGCTGGCACTGGGCAAGGTGCGCTACGCCGGCCGCGACGCGTTCCCGGTAAAGTTGTAGGCTATCGTCCGTGAAATGGCTGGCAATTGCCCTTGGCGTCGTCATCGCGATCCTGCAGTACCGGCTGTGGTTGTCGGATACGGGCGTGCGCGAACTGACACGCATGCAGCAGGCCGTGACTCAGCAGCGCAGCCAGAATGCCGTGCTGGTGGAGCGCAACCGCCAGCTGGCGGCCGAAGTGCGCGATCTGAAGACCGGCATGGCAGCGCTCGAGGAGCGCGCACGCAGTGAACTGGGCATGATCGCGAGCAACGAAACCTACTACCAGGTTGTGCCAGCCAAACCTGACGCACCCCGGCCGCCTGCGGCGCAAGTGGCCGCGCGCTAGCGCGAGGCGCCGACTTGCGATACTGGCTCGTCATGCCCGCGGCGGGTAGCGGACGCCGATTTGGGACGCAGGTACCCAAGCAATACGCCGAACTGGTGGGCAGGACGGTCATTGAGTGGGCGCTTGCACCCTTCGTGGCCGATCCGCAATGCGCGGGCATCGTCGTCGCCTTGGCCCCCGCGGACCCCTGGTGGCCGCAGGTCGCCGCGCGCCTGCCGGCGCAGATCGTGACCGTCGCCGGCGGCGCCCAACGCAGCGAGTCGGTGCTGCAGGGTCTGCGCGGCCTTGCCGGCCGGGCCGGCGAAGGTGACTGGGTGCTGGTCCATGATGCTGCCCGACCCTGCCTGCCCGCAGCGGATCTGGCGGTGCTGCTGAACACCCTGGCCCCGGGGGACACGGGCGGCCTGCTGGCCGCGCCCGCGGCGGATACCCTCAAATGCTCGCCCGCTGGCGTCCCCGCGGTGGTAGACCGGACGGTGGATCGCACCGGACTGTGGCGCGCGTTGACACCGCAGATGTTCCGCCTCGGGGCGCTGCGCAAGGCGCTGGAAGCCGCTCATGATGCAGGGCGCACGCCAACCGATGAGTCGCAGGCTCTGGAATGGGTGGGTGGTCGGCCATTGCTGGTCGAAGGATCGGCCGCGAACATCAAGGTGACCACGACGCAGGATCTGGTGGTGGCGGCGGCGATTCTGGGAGGCGTGGAGAAGATGATGCGCATCGGGTCAGGATTTGACGTCCACACCTTTGGCGAGGGCGACTTCGTGATGCTGGGCGGCGTTCGGGTTGCGTACGGCCGCGGTGTCATCGCGCACTCCGACGGCGATGTGATCCTGCACGCGCTGTGTGATGCGCTGCTTGGTGCCGCCGGCCTTGGCGACATCGGCCAGCATTTCCGCGACGATGATCCGCAGTGGCGCGGTGCCGACAGCAAGGGGTTCGTGCGCGGCGTCATCGCGATGCTTCGCGAACGCAACCTGGCCGTGGTGAATGCCGATATTACGGTGCTCGCCGAGGCGCCGCGCCTGTCCAGGCATCGTGAGGAAATCCGCCGCAGTATCGCCGCGCTTCTGGAGGTGGAATCCGATTGCGTGAACGTGAAGGCGACAACCACCGAGAAGATGGGTTTCCTCGGCCGCGGCGAGGGCCTGGCCGCCCAGGCCGTCGTGCTGTTGCGCACCGCACCCTCAAGGCGTGAGGTTTGACACTGCAGACTTGGCAGCAGCTGGCGCTGAATGGGCCGCGTGCCGGCGCCGACGGTCAGGCGACCGGTACGCTGCGCGCAACTCCCGAGGATTTCGTGGTCGAAGAGGACCTGGGCTTCGACCCGGACGGGGATGGCTCGCACCTGCTGCTCAAGGTCCGCAAGCGCAATGCGAATACCGCCTGGGTGGCGCAGGAACTGGCACGCGGGCTGGGTTGCCACGTTCGTGATATTGGCTATGCGGGCCTCAAGGACCGGCGCGCGGTCGCCATCCAGTGGTTTTCGCTGCCCGCAACACCGCGGGCGCTGACCAACGCCGCGGCCTTGGAGAATCCGGAATTTGCGGTGCTCGAGGTGCATCGTCATCGCCGCAAGCTCCCCCGCGGTGCCCTGGCGGGTAACCGCTTCAGCATCCGCATCCGCAATTACAGCGGTGCTCCCGAACAGCTGCAGGAACGCTGCGAGTCGATCGGGCGCTGCGGGGTGCCCAACTACTTCGGTCCGCAGCGTTTCGGGCGTGAAGCCAGCAATCTGTCCCGGCTGGCCGCGCCCCGTGCGGGCCGGCCGGACGGTTTTGTCCTGTCAGCGGCCCGTAGCCTGATTTTCAATGCGGTGCTCGGGGAGCGGGTGCGACAGGGCAGCTGGGGTGCGCTCGAGCTCGGCGATGTGGCCAATCTGGATGGCCGCGGCAGCGTTTTCCCCGTGGCCGAACTGACGCCGGATCTGCCGCAGCGACTGGCGCAACAGGAGGTGCATCCCACCGGTCCGATGTGGGGCGCGGGCGAATTGATGACGCGCGGTGCGGTGCGCGAGTTGGAAGAGCGCATCGGCGCACAGCTTGCCGAAGCCTGCCGCGTTGCGAGCGATGCGGGGCTGCGCCAGGAACGGCGCAGTCTGCGGCTGAAGGTGCGCGAGCTGACCTGGCAGCCGCAGGCGGATGAGGTGATGCTGCGCTTCTGGCTGCGCAGCGGCAGTTTTGCGACTGCGGTACTGCGGGAGCTGCTGCGCGATCAAGTGGATGGCGATGATTCCTAGGCGCGCGGGTCCAGCAGCACATACACCGCCCCGGTCCCGCCATCGACCTGCCGGGCGGAGCTAAAGGCCAGCACGCGCCGGGTGCGCCGCAGTGCGTTGTTCACCAGCTGCCGCAGGACGGGTCCCCTCGGACCCGAGCGCAGCCCCTTGCCATGCACGATGCGCAGGCAGCTGGCATTGCGCTGCAAGGCCGCGACCAGGAAGTCGCGCAACTGCAACTTCGCCTCCTCGACACTGAGGCCATGCAGATCAAGTTCTCCCTGCACTCGATACTGGCCGCGGCGCAATTTACGCAGTGTCGATTCGGAAACACCGGGGCGGGCGAAGAGGGTCGGATCGGCCGCGGTAAGCTCGGGTTCATCCGCACTGCCGTGCAGGATCTCCTCGAGCACCAGCGAGCGGTCGGCGCGCGCGAATCGGGCCCGGGGGCGTGGTTTGGGCGGATCACCCGTCACGCGGGCAACATGTGCCAGCGGCTTCACGCCGCGGGTTGCCTCACGAAACAGCGCGGTCTCATCCTCATCGGACTTGGGCTTCACTGAGATCTCCCGAAGCGGCCCCTCAACCGCTATATTGGCCCGCGTGAAAATTCTCGTCAGCAATGATGACGGCTACCGGGCCGATGGCATACGTGCCCTGGCCGAGGCCTTGAAGGATCTGGGCCCGGTGACCATCGTGGCGCCGGACCGCAATCGCAGCGGCGCCAGCAACTCGTTGACCCTGGATATGCCCCTGCGCGTACAGGAAACCGAACCGGGTGTGTTCTGCGTCCTGGGCGGCACGCCGACGGATTGCGTGCATCTGGCGATTTCCGGGCTGTTCAACTACCAGCACGACATGGTGGTCTCGGGCGTCAATGATGGCGCCAATCTCGGTGACGATGTGCTGTATTCGGGCACGGTGGCGGCGGCGATGGAAGGGCGTTTCCTCGGTCTGCCGACGCTGGCGGTATCCTTGTGCACGACTGAGGGCAGTGGCCGGCATTTCGCAAGCGCCGCCCGCGTGGCCCGCCTGCTCATCGGGCAGCTGCTGGAGCACCCGCTGGAGCGGGCGACCATCCTCAACGTGAATATTCCGGATCTGCCCTTCGAGGCGCTGCGCGGCTTGCGCACGACGCGCCTCGGGAAGCGGCATCCGGCCGAACCGGTCATCGAGGCACGCGACCAGCGCAACCGCGTGGTCTACTGGATCGGTCCGGCCGGTGCCGGAGCGGACGCGGGGGAGGGCACCGACTTTGACGCGGTGGCCGAAGGTTTCGTGTCGGTGACGCCGCTGCTGATTGATCTGACCCGCTACAGTGCCCTGGAGGCCGTCGCCAGCTGGCTGGCCAAGTGCGCACCGTTCACTGCGACCGGAAAAGTGACTCAATGATTGATGTTCGCATGTCCGGCATCGGCATGACCTCCGCGCGCACGCGCGACCGGCTCGTGCAGCGATTGCGCGACCAGGGCATATCGGATCCGGCCGTGCTGGATCGCATCCGCAATGTGCCGCGCCACATTTTTGTGGATGAGGCGCTCGGCACGCGTGCCTACGAGGACACGGCGCTGCCCATCGGCTTTGGCCAGACCATCTCCCAGCCGTACATCGTCGCCCGCATGACCGAAGCACTGCTGGCTGCCGGACCGCTCTCCAAAGTGCTGGAAGTGGGCACCGGCTGTGGCTATCAGACAGCGGTACTCGCGCCACTGGTCACGAAGCTGTACAGCATCGAGCGCATCGAACCGTTGTACCTGCGTGCCAAGCTGCGCCTGGATGAACTGGATCTGCGCAATGTGCGTCTTAAGCATGGTGACGGCACCCTGGGTTGGAAGGGTCTCGCGCCATTCGACGGCATCCTGGTCGCGGCCGCACCGATCGCGGTGCCCGAAGTGCTGCTAAAACAATTGCAGGTGGGCGGCCGGCTCATCGTGCCGATCGGCGCCGAAGGCCATCAGGAGCTGATCCGCTTCACGCGCAAGGAAAAGCGCATTGAACGGGAGTCGCTGGGCGCCGTCGCCTTCGTGCCGCTGCTGAACGGAGTCATGGCTTAGATCGCGGATCTACGTGATGTTAATCACGTAACTTCATGGTTTAACAATAAAGTTGCTTCCCCAGCGGCTGCCCGGCACACGCTGCCGACGGAGCAGGCTCATATTCCGGCGCAATCAAGGGCTTGCGTCGGGAACCACGGCGTGTTTAACATGTCGTCGCAATGCGACGCTAGGGCGCTGAGAAGAGGGCACCGGGCGTAGAGACGCGAAAAAAGCAACAAAAAGATATGGAATAACAATAACTAAGGGACTTTTGTTCGAGTCTGTCAGCTTCGGATAATTGTCTTGTCGGACTGGATTTCTTCCCCGGTGCCCTCTTTTTCAGCGCCCTGCGGCCCGCCTCACGGCGGGCCCGAACCTAAGATAGGAACAGCGCCGCCGCGACTCGCCGTTCTTCCTGCACCAGGATGTTGTACGTCCGGCAGGCCGCGCCGAGATCCATCACCTCAAGTCCCACCTTGCGCGTTGCAAATGCCTGTCTGATCACGCGCTCAGGAAAGATCTGCTTCGGTCCGGTGCCAAGCAGCACGACGTCCGGCTGCAGCGCAAAGATTTGCTCCAGATGCTCGCGCGCGAGCGCGGCGATCGTGCGCGCCTGCCAGTCGCTCACCAACTGCTGCGCGGTCACGATGCATGGTGCACGCAGCACCAATTCGTTGATGCGCACTTCGCCCGCGGTGTACGCGCGAATGAGATTGATGTCGGTGCGTGAGTCGAGCGTGAACTTCATGTGTGTACCATAGCGCCCATGAGTGAAGTGGCAATAATTCTGTCCGATCTGTATCTGGCAGCCAATGGGTCGGGCGGGGTCGATGATCGCGATTCGGCCGTGCCGAAGGATGCGCTGCCGGCGCTGGCGCGCATTGCACGATTCGCGGGTGTCAGCCCGCTGCAGGGGGATTGGCGCGCATGGCTTGCCGGGTGGCTGGGGCGCGGGGACCTTGCCGCGGCCTGTGATGCCACGCCGGCGGTGGTCGCGGCGGCGGCATTGACTGCGGCCGACTCGCTGCCGCCGCACACCGGCAGCGTGTGGCTCGCCACCCCGCTGCACCTGGTCGCCGGACTCACCAGCGTGCACCTGGACTATCGTGGCCTGCTGAAGCTCGATGGCGCAACCGTGCAGGGGCTGTGCCGCGACTTCGATACCGACTTTGCCGCACGCGGGTTTTCGTTGCGGCCGCTGGGCGGTGGCGGCCTGATTGCCTGCGGACCGCGCTTTACCCAGCTGCCCGAGACGCGCGATCCGGCCCGCCTGCTGGGCGGTGGCATTGCCGGCAGCACCGTGCAGGGAGCAGGCGCGGCACAGCTGCTGATGCTGGGTGCCGAACTGGAAATGTGGCTGCACGCCCATCCGTTGAATGCGGCGCGCGCGCGGCGTCGCGAGGCGCCGCTGACGACACTGTGGCTGTGGGGTGGCGGGGAACCATTGATGGCACGGCGCGTGGCGCCGCCCCTGCCGCGGGCCCATCCCGAGGCAACGTTCATGACCGTGTTCGGCGCCGACCCGGTGGTCGAAGGCCTGTGCGTGCTCAGCGGCGCACACCTGCGCCGGCCGGCTGCGAACGCTCACGACATCCTCAACAGTGGTGCTGCGCGTACGGCCGTGGTCATCGAATTGTTCGGCACGGATAAATCCCAGCCGGCCACCCTGATGGATCTGCTGGAGCACCTGGATGAGCGGGTGCTGGCGCCGGTGGTCACGGCGCTCAAGGATGGGGTGATCCGCCAGTTGACGCTCATCGCCAATGGCCGCTGCAGTGTTCTGACCGCACGAGATGGCCTGCGTTTCTGGCGTCGCTCGCGCGGACCCTGGGCCGTGCTGCAGTGACGCCGGAAATCCGCCGTCGAACGGTCAGTGCCGATCACGGTGGCTGGGGCGAGGCTTTGCATCCGGTACTGCGGCGCGCCTATGCCGCGCGCGGAATTCGCGAGGCGGTACAGCTCTCCACGGATTTGTCGCGCCTGTTGCCGGTGGGCAGTCTCGGTGGAGTTGCGGCCGCCGTGGAGCTGCTGCTGCGGCATCGGGAACGCGGTCGCATCCTGGTGGTCGGGGACTTTGACGCCGACGGCGCCACCAGTACGGCGCTGATGCTGCGGGCGTTGCGCGCCTGGGGTTTCGCACACGTGGATTTCCTGGTGCCGAACCGCTTCGAGTTCGGCTATGGCTTGACTTCGGAGATCGTCGCCGTGGCAGCGGCTCGCAACCCGACGCTGCTGGTCACTGTCGACAATGGAATTTCGAGCATCGCCGGGGTCGCCAGCGCGCGCGCCCTGGGGCTGGACGTCCTGGTGACCGATCATCACCTGCCGGCAGCGCAACTGCCGCAGGCCAATGTCATCGTGAATCCGAATGCGGGTGGGGATGGGTTCGCCAGCCGCTGCCTGGCCGGAGTCGGTGTCGCGTTTTACGTGCTGGCGGCGGTCAAGCGCACGCTTGATGAGCGCAAGCTCAGTCCCCCCGGCGCACCCGCGGTCGCAGACTTTCTCGATCTGGTCGCGCTGGGAACCGTGGCGGACCTGGTGCCGCTGGATAGCAACAACCGGGTGCTGGTGGCGCAGGGTCTGCGGCGCATTCGCGCCGGGCGTTGTGTGGCGGGCATCACGGCGCTGCTGGAGGTGGCACAGCGGCGGCGCGCGGACCTGACGGCCTCCGATCTGGGATTCTCCGTCGCCCCAAGGCTCAATGCCGCCGGGCGACTGGAGGACATGACCATCGGCATCCAGTGCCTGCTTGCGGATGAAGTGGACACCGCGACGGCGCTGGCCGCGCGACTGGATGGCATCAATCGCGAGCGCCGCCAGATCGAAGCGCGCATGCAGGCGGACGCGCTCGCGGCGCTGCGTGGACTTGAGGATCCCTTGAGCCGTGCCGCCCAGCGCAATGGCCTTTGCCTGTTTGATGAGAGCTGGCACCAGGGCGTCGTGGGCCTGGTCGCCAGCCGGATCAAGGAGCGCACCGGTCGGCCCGTCATCGCCTTCGCGCGCGCCGGGGATGGCGTACTGCGCGGTTCGGCTCGATCCGTTGCGGGGCTGCACATCCGTGACGTGCTCGATGCGATCGCGACCCGCAAGCCCGATCTCATCGCACGCTTCGGCGGTCACGCCATGGCGGCGGGCATGACGCTCGATGCCGCGAACCTCGATGAATTCGCGGCCGCGTTCGATCAGGAGGTCACCCGCTGGGCGCAGGTGGCGGGATTCTCCACCTGCATCGAAACCGACGGCGAACTGACCCTCGGGGAGCTGGCGCTGGAGACCGCAGCCGCGCTGCGCGCCGGCGGACCGTGGGGACAGCTGTTTCCCGAGCCTACGTTCGATGGAGTCTTTAACGTGCGCAACACGCGCATCGTGGGCGAGCGCCACGTGAAAATGTGGGTGGAGGTACCGCACACCGGGCGCGCCTTCGATGCCATCGCCTTCAACTTCCTGGACCCAGCCGATGCGGGCGGGGCGCGGCAACTGCCCAGCGGCGAGGTGCACCTGGTGTATCGCCTGGACATCAACGAATACCAAAACCAACGCCGGCTGCAGCTGCTGGTGGATAAGGTCCTGACCCCTTAGAGCTGCTAGAATGCGCGTCCTTTTTTCGTGGATCTGAAGTTGCAATGGAACTTAATCAGCTCAGGCGTCAGCTCAAAGACCTGGGGGAGCGGATCGGCTCTCTTCGGGGGTTTCTTTGAGTACGACCGCAAAAAAGAGCGGTTGGAAGAGGTAAGCCTGGAGCTTGAGGATCCGGCGATCTGGCAGGATCCGGCCAAGGCGCAGGAGCTGGGCAAGGAGCGTGCGCGTCTGACCACCGAGCTGGAGGTCATCGACCGCACCACCCGGGGTGTCGCCGAGGCCGGCGAGCTGCTCGACCTGGCGGAGGCGGAAAGTGATGAGTCCGCGGCTCGTGATATCGAGGGCGAGACGCAGCGTCTGGAAGCCGAAGTGCGCAAGCTCGAGTTCAAGCGCATGTTCAACGGCAAGATGGACTCGCATTCCGCATTTCTCGACATCCAGGCCGGTGCCGGGGGCACGGAGGCCCAGGACTGGGCCCAGATGCTGCTGCGTATGTATCTGCGCTGGGGGGCCGCGCGTGGATTTTCCTGCGAAGTCATCGACTCGAATCCCGGGGAAGTGGCCGGGATGAAAAGTGCGACTGTGCAGGTGACGGGCGAGTACGCCTATGGCTGGCTGCGCACCGAGACGGGCGTGCACCGCCTGGTGCGCAAGTCACCGTTTGATTCGGGTAACCGCCGGCACACCTCGTTTGCCTCCGTCTTCGTCTCACCGGAAATCGATGATGACATCGAGATCGACATCAACCCGGCGGATTTGCGCACCGACGTATACCGCTCCAGCGGCGCCGGCGGCCAGCATGTGAACAAGACCGAATCGGCCGTGCGCATTACGCATATTCCCAGCGGTATCGTCGCGGCCTGCCAGAACGAGCGCAGCCAGCACAAGAACCGTTCGACCGCCATGAAGATGCTCAAGGCGAAGCTGTACGAGCTGGAGGTCAACAAGCGCAACGCGGCGGCCCAGGTGCTGGAGGACTCCAAGTCCGATGTCAGCTGGGGACATCAGATCCGCTCGTACGTGCTTGACCAGTCGCGCATCAAGGATTTGCGTACCGGCGTTGAAGTCGGTAATACCGCCGCGGTGCTCGATGGCGACCTGGACCAGTTTTTGGAGGCGGCCCTGAAGGCCGGTGTGAACTAATGGACGATGACAATTCGCTGATCGCCGAGCGGCGCGCCAAGCTTGCCAGGCTGCGTGCAGTCGGCGTGGCCTTCCCCAATGACTTCCGGCGTGACGCGCTGGCGGGGGATCTGCACGCCGCCTTCGACGCGCGCGACGATGACTGGCTGGTGGCCAATCCGACCGCGGTGAAAGTCGGCGGCCGCATGATGTTCAAGCGTGTCATGGGCAAGGCCAGTTTTGCGAAGCTCGCCGATCGCACCGGTCAGATCCAGCTGTTCCTGCAGGCTGAAGCCCTGGGCGCCGCCTACGAGGACTTCAAGAGCGCCGATGTCGGTGACATCCTGGGTGCCGAGGGCGTGCTGTTCCGGACCAAGACCGGTGAGCTGTCGGTCCGCGTCACGGCCTTGCGCACCCTGGTCAAGTCGCTGCGTCCGTTGCCGGACAAATGGCATGGCATTGCCGATGTCGATATGCGCTATCGGCAGCGCTACCTGGACCTCATCATGACCGAGGCGAGCCGCGAGGTGTTGCGGACCCGCTCGCGTATCGTGCGCTACCTGCGTGACTTTCTGGATGCGCTCGACTTCCTGGAGGTCGAGACGCCGATGATGCAGCCCATTCCCGGGGGTGCCGCGGCGCGGCCGTTCAGCACGCACTACAACGCGCTGGACATCGACATGTACCTGCGCATCGCCCCGGAGTTGTACCTGAAACGTCTGGTCGTCGGTGGTTTCGAGCGCGTGTACGAGCTGAACCGCGTGTTCCGCAACGAAGGGCTGTCGACGCGCCACAACCCGGAATTCACCATGCTGGAGTTGTACCTGGCGTATGGGGAGTACCGCGATCTGATGGATTGGGCCGAGAAGGCGCTGCGCGGCATGGCGCAGGCGATCAAGGGCAGGTATGTCATCGACTATCAGGGCCGCCGCTACGACCTTGCGCTGCCATTCCGCCGTGTCACGGTGGAGCAGGCGATCATTGAGTGCAATCCGGAAATTGATCCGTCGCAGTTGCGTGATCTTGCCAGCCTGCGTCGCGCCTGCGATCGGCTGACCATTCCATTCAATGATCGCGACGGTCCCGGCAAGCTGCAGATCGAGATTTTCGAGAAGACCGTCGAGCAGTCCCTGATGGACCCGACCTTTGTGTATGCGTACCCCGTGGAGGTATCGCCGCTGTCACGTTCCAATGACCAGGATCCCTTCATCACCGATCGCTTTGAATTCTTTCTCGCGGGCCGCGAACTCGCCAACGGCTTCTCCGAGCTCAATGACCCGGAGGATCAGGCCGCGCGCTTTGCGGCGCAGGTCGCGCGCAAGGACAAGGGCGATGAGGAGGCCATGTTCTATGACGCCGACTATGTGCGCGCCCTGGAATATGGCATGCCCCCGACTGCCGGTCTCGGCGTCGGCATCGACCGTCTGGTGATGTTCTTCACCGATTCGCCGTCGATCCGCGATGTGATCGCCTTCCCGCAGCTGCGACCCGAAGCCTAGCGTGATGGGTGGCGTGGATGCGCCCATCGGTGTGTTCGATTCCGGTATCGGCGGCTTGACCGTGCTGGCGGCCTTGGTGAAGGCGCTGCCGCATGAGCGCTTCATGTACCTGGGGGATACGGCGCGCCTGCCCTATGGCACGAAGAGTGCGCAGACCGTCGCGCGCTATGCCGTGCAGGCCGCCGAAGCGCTGGTGCGCCAGGCAGTCAAGTGCCTGGTCGTGGCCTGCAACACGGCAGCCTCGGTGGGGCTGGATGCCGTGCGCACCCGGGTCGGCGACTTGCCGGTCGTCGGCGTGATTGAGCCGGGGGCGCAGGCCGCCTGTGCGGCCACCACCACCGGCCACATCGCAGTGATCGGCACCGAAGCCACCGTGCGCGGGCGCGCCTATGAACGGGCGATCCTCGCACGACGCCCGGATGCCACGGTGCGGCAGCTTCCCACCCAGTTACTGGTCGCACTGGCCGAAGAAGGACTGGTGGACGGTCCGGTGGCCAAAAGTGTCGTCAATTACTACCTCGCAGCACTGTTCGCGCAGAACCCGCCGGATACGCTCGTGCTGGGGTGCACCCACTTTCCAGTGCTGGCGTCGACCATCCGCGAGGTGGTGGGTCCGAGCGTCCGTATCGTCGATTCCGCGCTGACCACGGCCGCCGCGGTGCGCGAGCAGTTGCTGGCTGCCGGTATCGCCCGCACCGCCGGTTCACCGTCCCTGCAGTTCATGGCCACGGATGGACCGGAACGCTTCGCACGCGTCGGCAGCCTTTTCCTCGGCCGCCCGATCGAGGTGCGGCGGATTGAATTGATCGATCTTTAGGCCGCGCCGCCGGCCGGGGTCGTGGGCAATGCGTACGGCAGCTCCAGCTGCTGGGCCGCAATGTTGGCCTGGCTGTGGGCCTGCGCGTGTGCTTCGGCGTCAAAATGGGTGACCGCGAGGAATTCGCAGCGGCCATCTGGGGTCGCGACCGCCTCCACGACCTTGAAACCCCTGCCATCGCCCAAAGTGCCCGTCTGTCCAGGCACCAACGTGCAGGCACTCAGGGATGAAAACCGCTGCATGCGGCGTTTGACCTGACCGCGGTAGTGTGCCCGGGCGATGATTTCCTGCCCGGTATAGCAGCCCTTGTCCAAGGCTATGCCGCCGATGAGATCCAGGTTCAGCATCTGCGCGACGAACGCTTCGCTGGTTGCCCGATATACCTGTGGCAGACCCTCTTCGATGTCGCACGCGACCCAGTCCTCCCGCGTGCCGGCGACCGCTGCGGTATCCACGTCGCGTGACCCTGGCGCCACAACCAGATGACGCGAGCGGCCATAGGGCGCGCAAACAGCCCCGGCCGGCACGGCGGGGGTGGTGCCGTGAAAACCCAGGACCTGCCATTGCGCGGAGTCGTCGGTGATCTGCACCTTGGCGCGCAATACGAAGCGCTTCAAGCGTGTCGCCACCCCCGAAACAAGTTCAAACGGCAGCACCGCGAGCACATCATCCGGCGCCAGCAGTGTCAGGCGCAGCAGCGCGATCACCCGACCCTGCGGCGTGTGGTAACCGGACAGTTGCAGCTGTCCGGGCTGCAAGCGCGTGCAGTCATTGGACAGCTGGCCCTGCAGAAAACTGATTGCGTCCGGCCCACGGGCACGGAGCGCTCCGAAGTCAAGTGCCGTAATGACCCGCCATCCGATCCGCATGATGATGTTTTTCCTGAGCTTTCATGGCCTGTTGGGGCGAATTCTGGCAGAATTCCACACGTCCATGCAGGCTACTCAAGAATTCCCCGTCGAAGCTGTTGAAGCCCCTCAGGCACCCGAACCGGTTGCCACGACCGTGGCCGCCGCACCGCCGACGCGTCCGCGCGAAATTGGTGGGCCTAGCGGTCCCGAACCCACCCGCTTCGGTGACTGGGAGCGCAAGGGTCGCTGCATTGATTTCTGACTGACGGGAGATTTCATGCGCGACCGCCCCCTGTCCCCGCATATGGGCATCTACCGGATGACCCGGTACAGCCTGATCAGCTCATTCGCCAATCGCATTACCGGTGGGGTGTTGAGCGTGGGACTGCTGGCATTCATTTACTGGCTGACCTCCCTGGCCCGCGGCGCCCACGCCTATGCCCGCGCGCAGGAAGTGCTGGGCTCGGATGCCGCCAAGCTGGTCTATGCCGCT
>Ga0182030_10000110_pt1 | contig 126242 bp, 143 predicted proteins | sample 812S3MmetaG_FD_121299 | JGI IMG/M metagenome (GOLD analysis project Ga0182030, IMG submission 121299) | Permafrost microbial communities from Stordalen Mire, Sweden - 812S3M metaG (Illumina Assembly) | ecosystem: Environmental > Terrestrial > Soil > Wetlands > Permafrost | place: Sweden... | reverse complement strand
GTGACCCTACGGGGAATCGAACCCCGATTTAAGCCTTGAGAAGGCTCCGTCCTAGCCGTTAGACGATAGGGCCGTCTATGTTTTATAACAGGAAAAGATGAGAGAGGGAAGTGAGAGCAAAACAAAAAGGGAGCTCAGCGAGCCCCCTTGGGTATATGCAGCACATGAAAATCTCCCGTACTTACTTAATGCTGTTGACTGAAGTGTTGTTTTGCCATCTTCGTGAGGACGCGAATCAAATATCCTTTCCGGCCCGGAGTACCCATCTTCTCATCTGCGAGAGCGGCCATAATGCTGCCGTGAACATTGCCGATATCTCCGCGCGAGAGCGATATCACGCGATCAAGCAGTGCTCGCTCGTATTCTTTTTCCGTAAGTCCTTCTTGAGGGTTGCCATTTAACTCAAATTCTGGGACGTTGATTCTTGACACTTTCGGAACTCCTTCCATATAGACCAGGCTATATTATACCGTAACCAGCTAAGAAAGCAAGCTATCGACGACCGCTTTAACATCCCCACCGTCGGCCTTACCCTTCAACTCCTTCATCAAAGCACCGGTAAACTTTCCGGCGTCGGCCTTTCCCGTAACATCAAGTTCCGCCATCTTAGTTTTGGCTATCGTAGCAATCTCTTCGCGACTCATCATCGACGGCAAATACGACTCAATGATCGTAAGTTCTGCTTTCTCCGGTTCGGCGAGCTCGGGGCGGCCGCCTTTAGTGAATTGTTCGATAGAATCCTTGCGCTGGTTGGAGGCGCGCTTAAGTACAGTAATCGCTTCTTCGTCAGTCAGAAACTCATCTGGCTTGCGTTTCTTGGCGACGACTTCGTTCGTCATCGCAGTAATAAGTGAGCGAAGCGTTTGGAGCTTCACCGCATCCTTTGCACGCATCGCGTCGGGAATAGATTTCTTTAATGTTTCGTGGATAGCCATAAACTTATTTTAACATATGCAGTCGTGCGGCTGCGGTGACCAAATCTTCAGGGGAAGTGATTTGGTGCCAGAAGGTAGTCGAGAGGGCAGTGAAGGGTATCGACTTGGCTTTACTTATCGCGACAGCCGTTTGGGGAAGCCCGTATTCGCTACTATCGGGAGATTTGGGCGTCGGCGGCAAATCGAAGAAGCGCGTATCGAGCATAACAAGATTGGTGCCCATGAGACCGGGCTTACCACTATGGTCGCCTTCCTCGACGCCGAGAATCGCTCCATTCTCACCCAAACTGATATTGCCGCCGGCGTGCATAGATTCGATAGGTGAGACAACCATACTCCAGTCAGGCGTAGCGATACAACGCTGCATGTCTTCGCGAGCATAGAGATCGTCACCCATAAGAATCAGGAAGCGGTCGCGGAGCACCTCGCGCGCGGCCCACACCGCACCCGCCGTGCCGTCTAGCTTTTCTTGTGTGACGTAGGTAATCTTCCGGCCACGCGCTTCGCTACCGAAGTAGTTTCGAATCGCGTCACCCTGGTATCCAATCAGGAGAATAACCTCATCAACTTCCTTTGGAAGGGCGTCGAGTTTGTGTTCAATAAGATTCTTATTGCCCACCATGAGCATAGGTTTTGGCATCTCATTTGTGAGGGTTCCCATCCGGGTGCCACGACCTGCCGCGAGTATTAGGGCCTGCATATGCCTGTACGTTATACTACCTGCATGTCTTTTTTTGAAGTGGCGTTGCTTCTCCTGGCGCTCCTGCTCATTCAGGGCATCGGCCTCTATTTCATACTCAAGCGTCGCGAAACTCCTCCCGCGGAAGATCGTAACGGCATGATTCTTCTCCAGCAGCAGATGCAAGAGCTCGCGCGCACACTTGATGCTCGCGTCGCAGAATCTTCAAAGCAGATGCAGGAGAGTTCTCACCGCCAATTTTCTGAATCGAATCGGCTCATTAAAGAAATCACCCAAGAAGTCACCTCGGTAAAAGAGATTGGGCGGCAGACCCAAGGCTTCGCCGAGCAACTACAAAACCTCCAGGATATTTTAAAAAACCCGAAGCAGCGCGGCATCCTAGGCGAATACTATCTCGAGACGGTGCTGAAGAATGTGCTGCCGCCCGGAATGTATCAGATGCAATATCCGTTTAAGAATGGCGAAATAGTCGATGCAGCTGTCTTCGTGAGCGATAAGATAGTCCCCATCGACTCAAAGTTTTCTCTAGACAACTACAACCGCCTCGTGCATGCCTCTGATGCAGAACGGTCCGCGTTTGAGAAGGCATTCGTAAATGACTTGAAGCTGCGCATCCAGGAGACCGCGAAATATATCAGGCCGGAAGAGAATACGATGGACTTCGCGTTCATGTTCATTCCCTCTGAAGGTATTTATTACGACCTCCTTACTAATCAAGTTGGGGGCGGTGAAGATGAGAATCTTATCCAGAGAGCGGCGGGAAAGTATAAGGTCATCATTGTCTCGCCGACGTCATTCCTCGCTTATCTTCAGACGGTAATGCAGGGTCTTAAGGCACTCCAGATAGAGGAGAAGGCGGTAGAAATTCAGCAGAGAGTAGGAGAACTCGGTAAGCACGTCGCTGCGTATGAACAGTTTTATAAGAAGTTGGGTGTCTCTCTCGGAACATCTGTCAGCCACTACAACGCTGGCTATAAGGAACTCGGAAAGATAGATAAAGACGTCTATCGCATCAGTGAATCGAAAATCGATATCGAGCCAGAACTCTTGGAAAAGCCAGCCACGGAGATCGAATAGCTCGACAAAAAATATTTTTTAGTTATAGTAAAGCCTGGCTCATTGAATAAAGTAAAGAGGTACAGAAATGACTGCAGTGAAGACGTGGTATGTACAGGCAATCGGCCATACAAATGAGGTGATTGCCAACGAATTGCCGACAGAGAACGCGCATAAAAGCCTCATGTGCAAGGACGGCCTGAGGCACGACTTGTGGGAATGTGACTATCGCTTCATAACAAAGCTTTCGCGCTGCGAACAATCGGCGCAACTATGTTTCGAGGTCTTCTATCGCGAAGGTCCACACGGGCCGATCAAGCCATGGCCGTTTCTCCGGAGACGGCGAAGGTCGCTTAGACAAGCTCTCGATAAAGGACTGGTCAAAAGCGGCAACGCTCTTACGGTAGCGCGTAAGACAGGATAAATCCTCTCGAATCAAGGCGAACTTACGGTTCGCCTTGTCTTTTATATAGAAGAATGCTACATTATTAGGACTATGGAAGTGGCCGTAATCAAGACCGGCGGGAAACAGTATGTCGTCTCTAAGGGCGACACTATCGCTATAGAGAAGCTCCCGGGGGATTTGAAAAAGGGTGACACAGTTGTCTTCAGCGAGGTGCTCCTCGTCGACAACGGCTCGGACACGACCATCGGCGCGCCGACTATCAAAGGCGCAGAGGTCAAGGGCACTGTTGTTCTCGCCGGATTACATAAGAAACTCGAGGTGGTGAAGTACAAGCCGAAGAGCCGCTACTACAAGCGCAAGGGTCATCGCCAGCCAATGTTGAAGGTGCAGATAGATTCGATTTCTTAAATTCTTCGTTTTCGAGGGCAGACCTAATAGGACTTATGTCTGAATCTTTTATTTATTTAGTTACACAAAACATTATGCAAGTAGGGCGTTGGAATCATCAATCATCTAATAACAATTCACAGAGCGCACCGCGTCCGTATTCGCCGCGTCCAGCAGGACCGAGTCGATTTGGCGGGGGCCGCGGACCGTCTCGCGGCGGGTATGGCGGTGGTCGACCAAGTTTCGGCGGGCGAGGGGGTAGTCGCGGCGGCGGAGCACGCCGCGGAGGCTTCGGTGTATTCGGCGAGACCGAAGCAGAAATTTCAAAGTTTATGAACAAAACGGTCGTTACGACCGAAGAGCCGGTCTTTGTTCCGGAACACAAATTCTCCGACTTCGACATCAATGAGAACTTGAAGAAGAATATTATTGCGCGCAAGTATGAAAATCCGACTCCGATTCAGGACAAGACCATCCCGCATGCGCTTCTTGGCCAGGATGTTGTCGGTCTCGCAGCTACCGGCACTGGTAAAACCGCTGCATTTCTTATTCCGCTCATTGATAAGGTGATGAAGCAAAAAGGCGAGCGCATCCTGATTATGGCGCCGACGCGAGAGCTCGCGGTGCAGATTGAGCACGAGCTCGCCGGCTTCGCCAAGGGTCTGGGCTTCCGCGGCATGGTCGCGGTCGGCGGCGCTAACATTGGCCCGCAGATTTCTCAACTCAAACACGACCCAGCATTTGTCATTGGTACGCCAGGACGTTTGAAGGACTTGATGGAGCGCCGCGCGCTTGACCTTTCCGACTTCGGCACCGTCGTCCTAGACGAGGCAGACCGCATGCTCGATATGGGCTTCATCGATGATATGCGCATGATTCTCGCCAAGATGCGTAAGCAGCGCCACACACTCTTCTTCTCTGCAACAATGGGAAAGGACATCGAGCGCCTCATCGGAGACTTCCTTACGAGCCCGGTCATCATCTCGGTGAAGACGCGCGACACCCCAACAAGCATCGACCAAGATGTTGTCCGCATCCCGCGCGGAGGCGACAAGTTCGAAGTTCTTGCCAACCTGCTTAAGGACCGCGACTTCAGCCGCGTGCTCGTTTTCGGACGCACCAAGTTTGGTGTCGAGAAGCTCGCCAAGGCGCTCTCACGCATGCACATTCACGCCGAGAGCATCCATGGCAATAAGACCCACGGAGCCCGTATACGCGCTCTGGAGGCCTTCAAGGCAGGGAAGGTGAGCGTGCTCGTCGCTACTGACGTCGCCGCGCGCGGTATCGACATTCCGGCCGTCTCGCATGTTATCAACTACGACCTACCTTCGACCTACGAGGATTATGTGCACCGCATCGGCCGCACTGGCCGCGCGGCACAAAAAGGTAAAGCTCTGACGTTCGTCCAAGGAAGATAGTTCGGCGCAGAAATAAATATAAATGTGCCCGAGGAGCTTTTGCTCCTCGGGCACATGTCTGTCATACAGATGCGGCCCCTCGTATTTTCCGAACAAGCATCCTGGGATCCCATCGCTCCCACTCTGCCGTGCCGCTACCGCCGATGCCAGGGTATGCTCGCCGCACCTGTCCTTTTTGAGCCCCGACATAATAGAGCTGGCTGCTTTCTCCTTCAGCCACGGCGTCACTGCTGATAAACCAGTCGCCTTCCTTTAGAAGGCCGAGCGCATTCACCACCATGTCGGTAGTTATTGCATAATTTCTTACCATCGGAAAATCTCCTCTTCTGTCTAAGTTTAGAATATCACGTAAAACTTTCTTGTCAAACAGAAACTCGCTCGCTTATTTAGAAAGGTTCCCGCACCATGGACAGAACCACGTCTTTTTATTTTTAGTAGCATCACCAATAGTCCACCACTTCTTACATACATCACATTGAAAATGAGAAAGTTCTTCAATTGATTTCTTCATGTCTCTTTGCGATTTGAAAGGGCGGCGCGGAGCGTATCGGCGTCGGAGTACTCGAGTTCGCTGCCAGTGGAGAGGCCACGGCCGAGTTGGGAGATTTTCAAGTGGTCCCGGTAGGGTGAGAGCATTTGTCGGAGGTGGTCGGCGGTGTGTTCGCCCTCACTCGTCGCCGAAAGCGCGAGGACGATCTCCTCCAACTTGCCTTTCAAACGCTTCTCAATAGCTTTTACCAATTCTTTCTCTCGGATAGCGCCCTTACCGGTAAGTGTGAGTACGCCGCCGAGGACGAAGTAACGCCCGCGATAGGTGCCCGCGCGTTCGATGGCGGCGAGGTCTTGGTCTTTTTCAACAATCATCAGCTGCGCGTCATCGCGCGTCTTGTCGGAGCAGTAATTACAGACGCTTGAATTACTTCCATTATAAAAGCGCAAACACTCCGTGCACTGGCGAACATCCGTGCCCAAGGATGAAATGAGTTCTGCAAGCCGTTTCCGTTCGTCCGCAGGGGCGGCAAGAAGATAAAAGACGAATCGTTTCCCCTGTCGCGGACCTATGCCGGGGAAGCGGGCGAGCGCGCGAGAGAGCTCTTCGATATGGTCCATATTAGCGCGGGAACTCTGCAGCGAGGTCGCCGTAACCGGACTTGTCGACTGGCTGGAAGGTTGCCCGCTTCTCATCGAAGTAAAGCTCCGTTTTCCCTGTAGGACCATTGCGATGCTTCTCGATAAGGATTTCTGCAATGTTCGGACGGTCGCTATCTTTGTTTTGTTTGTCCTCGCGGTGGATGAACATCACGACGTCGGCGTCCTGCTCGATACTTCCCGAGTCGCGCAGGTCGGAAAGGCGCGGTCGGCCGCCACGCTGCTCCACGGCGCGCGAGAGCTGCGAGAGCGCGATAACCGGTACCTTAAGCTCGCGTGCGAGTGACTTGAGCGAGCGGGAGATTTCCGTTACCTGTTGGACCATCGAGTCTGAAGCCTTTGTCGAGGTCGGTGCCATCAACTGGAGATAATCGACGACGATAAGGCCGATACCACGGTCTCTCTTCAATCTCCGTGCGACTGCGCGCATCCCGAGAATGTTATTACCCGGCTTATCATCGATGAATATCGGCGCCTTCGAGAGAGACTCAAGCGCATCGCGAATGCGACTGAAATCATCCTCGCTTTTTACCTGGCCAGTGCGGAGCTTCCACGAGTCGACAAAGGATTCCGCTGCGAGCATACGGTCGATGAGCTGCTCGGAACTCATCTCAAGCGAGAAGATGCCAACCGGAACGTTATGGCGCACAGCGGCGTTACGCGCGATGTCGAGCGCAAGCGACGTCTTTCCCATCGAGGGACGCGCGGCGAGGATGACGAGGTCTGAAGGATGAAAGCCAGAGAGAAGATTGTCGAGGTCGGGGAAGCCGGAGGGCACGCCACGAATGCCGCTCTCTTTCTTAGAGAGTGCCTCGATGCGGTCCCACGCCTCGTGAATCTTGTCGCCGATGGCGGTGAACTTGTGTGCCGCAGACGCGTCGCCAATGGCATAGATACTTTTCTCCGCCTCATCCAAAACTTCCATCGTGTCTCGCGCCTCGTCGTAGGCGAGTTCGCCGATATTGTATGCCGCGTCGATGAGCGCACGCATTAAATATTTACGCGAGACGAGCTCTGCATAGTGGGAGAAGTTACCCGGCGCCGGCGCTGAGCCGACGAGTTCGGCAAGGTAGCTTCGGTCGCCTCCGCGCTCCAAGAGACCTTGGTCCTGCATTCGCTGCGAGAGGGAAAGGAGGTCTATCGGTTCGCTGCGCTCCGCAAGTTCACGCATCGCACCGAAGATGAGCCGGTGTTTCTCCGCGTAGAAAGAATCCGGACGGATGAGGTCTAAGACATCGTGAATAGCGTCCGGTTTTAAGAGGAGCGCGCCAAGAAGCGCGCGCTCTGATTCAAGAGACTGAGGGGGAACGCGATCAGCGGTGGCCATTGCGGCCAATTGTATCAAAGAGTGCTCCGAATCAATACTGGACCGTTCGTCCCGTCGTCCACACGATATCCCCCTTTCTCAATTTCCGCACGTATGCGGTCGGCTTCTTTGAAATTCTTGGCGGTACGGGCCGTTTCTCTTCGAGTAAGCAAATCCTTTACTGATTGCGGGATATCGTCTTGTTTGAGGGCCTGTGTCGGGGGATTGAGGAGAGACAATCCCAGGTGTTCGTCGGCGTCAAGGATGAGACCCCACTTCTCTTCGGGAGCGAAATCTTCACTCCGGAGTGAGTCCCAAATAACACCGAGGGCTTGGGGGGTCCCAAGGTCGTCGCGCATCGCGACGAGAAAGCGCTCCCGGGCTTCGCTGGGCGCACTCCTTTCCTTCGATTCAGTTTTAATATCGGCAGACACTTTCCAGAGCCGCTCGAGCGCGCCCGATGCACCTGCGAGCGCATCCCAGGAGAACGAAATGGGAGTGCGATAATGTGCTTGTAAAAAGAAATACCGGAGCGCGAGCGGATGGAACCCTTTGGCGATAATATCAGCAAGGTAAATGTCGTTCTTAAGCGATTTGGAAATCTTCTCGCCGTTTAGATTAAGGAAGGCATTGTGGAGCCAGTAATGTACAAAGGTGCGGCCGCTCGCGGCTTCGGACTGTGCAATCTCGTTGTTGTGATGCACGGGCGCGAGGTCCTCGCCGCCGGTGTGGATGTCAATTTCCTGCCCAAGGAGCGCACGCGACATCGCGGAGCACTCGATATGCCAGCCGGGGAAGCCCATACCCCACGGACTCGTCCACCCGAGCGCCGGATCTGACTTCCAAAGTACGAAGTCGGCAGGGTTGCGCTTATCTTTATTTTTTTCCATTCGTGCAGTTTCTTTCTGCGCTGCCAGATTGATTCCACCGAGCTTACCGTAGCTGGGGAAGCGGGAAGTGTCGTAGTAGACACCCTCCTTAGTGCGGTAGGCGTAGCCTTTTTGCTCAAGCGTTTTAATCAGTGCAATCTGTTCCGGAATAAAGTCGCTTGCGCGAGGGAACGTGAGTTCTTCGATATGCACATCCATTTCCGCGAGGTCGTCGATAAAGAGGGCGGCGTATTTCTCCGCCATAGTGCGCATATTTTCAAGAGTAATCGCAAGGCCGTCGCGGCGAAGACCCTTGCTCATTTTGTCCTCACCCTCATCCGCGTCTGAGACGAGGTGGCCGAAGTCGGTAATGTTCATAACGCGCCGAACGTGATACCCCGCTGCCGTAAGAGTGCGCGCGAGCGTATCGGAAAAAATATATGCGCGCAAATTACCGATATGTATGGGGCTGTATACAGTCGGCCCACAGCTGTACATCGTTACGACCCCTGGTTTCTGCGGGATGAAGAGCTCCTTCGACCGCGAGAGCGTGTTAGTCAGGAATATTCGCGGTGCGCCGCTCGACGATGCATTCTTTTTCCCAAACAATCGAGCGAGCCAGGACATACCTTAGAATATCCAACGCTTTCCGGCGAGGAAAATCGTAATGAGGATGCTGATGCCCGTCATACTCCCGACGATAATCCAGAATGCGTTCGGATTATCGGCGAGCGGGGTGCCAAGCACGTGCATTCCGAACACGAAGGTGATGAGCTCGAGCGGGAGGAAGATAAAGGTAATGACGGTCAGCGTTTTCATAATCTCATTTTGATTGGCGCCGAGGATGGCAATATTGGTCTCACGCATCTCGGTCGCGATGCCGCGCTGCGTCTTCACAATCTGTGCGAGGTGCGAACGTTCGGCGAGGATACGGTGCGAACGTTCAACGAATGAGGGGCCGAAGAAGTTGTATTGGATGAGCGTATCAAAGAAATGCCGCAGCGATTCTTCCTGAGTGGCGAGAGCGGCTTCCATATGAAGGAACTCGCGGCTGATATTTGAGATAAGGCGCACGGTCGTTCGCTCGCGACCGGAGAACATGTCTTTTTCCACGTGAGCTAGGTTGGTGGCGATGTGATTGGTGTGGTCGCGCATCGCGGTGTAGAGATGCGCAAAGAGTGTTTCCAAGAGAACATCGGTCGTTATCTGAGCTTTCCCTTCGACGAGCTCCTGAGCCTCTAGGAGTTTTTTCAGATGATGGAGTGGAGCGACGACTTCGTACCGCACCGTGAGAATAAAGTGCTGTCCGACGACGAAATCAATCTCCTGTGTCTTCGTTTCGCCCTCTTGATTACCTTGCGTAGGGAAGTGGAGCACGAACAGCGCCATCTCGGCATCCGCTATTACGGTCGGGACAGGAGTGGGAGAGAGCAATTCCTGCTCAATGTATTCGCTGACTGAAAATTCTTCCGCGATGTTTCGAATATCGTCTCCGGTTGGCTGTTCGAGGTCGACCCACACTCCACCAAGGTACTCATACCTGAATATCATATGTCTAGAATACCACGCGTCTGTTGTTGTGAATCAGATGGGTGGTATACTGTTTTAATATGGATTCGACGGAGAAAAAACGCTGGACACGCGGCGTGGTCGGAAGAGGGATTGCCTTCGCACTTGTCGCGGTCGTTGCGTTTGGCGCGGGTATTGCGGTAGCGGGCACGTCTTCCTCGGTCGTATCGCACATTCCGCTTATTGGAGACGGCCTCGACGCAACACCGAATCCGGATGCCGACTTTACCGACTTCTGGAAGGCATGGAATGCGCTTGATGCCCACTACGTCATTACGCACGCTTCGACCACCATCCCCACAACCCAGGAGCGGATGTACGGCGCGATAGAGGGTATGGTCGCCTCATACGGCGACCCTTATACCGTCTACTTTCCGCCGCAACAGGCGCAGCAGTTTAACGACACCATCGCCGGCAGTTTTGGCGGCATCGGCACAGAGATTGATGTCAAAGATAATGTCCTGACCGTTATCTCGCCACTCAAGGGCACTCCTGCAGAAGCAGCCGGCATAAAAGCCGGTGACCAAATCATTGCCATTAATGGCACGTCTACCCAAGGTTTGGATGTCGACACGGCCGTAGATGATATCCGCGGCCCCATCGGCTCCACGGTAGACCTCACCATCGTCCGTAACGGCAAGCCGCTCGACTTCAAAATCGTACGTCAAACCATTAGCGTTCCCGAAACCGCCGACGGTCTCGATGCTTCGACCGGCGTCTACTACATCGCGCTTTATGAATTTACTGCGAACTCATCAACTCTTTTTGACCAGGCCTTTGCGCGCTTCAAGGCTTCCGGTTCGAACAAGCTTGTTATAGACCTGCGTGAGAACCCGGGCGGCTACCTCGACTCAGCGGTCGACATCGCAAGTCACTTCCTCCCCAAGGGCACGACTATTGTGACCGAAGACTACGACGGCAACGCAGCAAACCAGGTTGACACGAGTCTCGGCTACGATGACGTTCCGGCCGGAACCAAGCTGGCCGTGCTCATCGACTCAGGCTCGGCCTCAGCCTCAGAGATTCTCTCCGGCGCTCTTCAGGACAATCACGTCGCCACGCTCATCGGCGAGAAATCCTTCGGTAAAGGCTCAGTGCAGACATTGATTCCACTTGGCCAAGGAACGTTGAAGGTAACGGTGGCGCGTTGGATAACTCCGGCCGGCCACTGGATTATGGGTAACGGAATCACGCCGGACATCGTCGTTGGTATTGCGACTTCCACACCGCCGTTCACTCCTGACACAGCGGGCGACCCGCAATACGCTCGAGCCGTTCAATTTTTGACGACGGGCAAGTAATGAGATAGGATGGGCGAATTATGAAAGTCGTTTTACTAAAGGACGTGAAGGGTATCGGACGCGCTCACGAGGCTGTCGAGGCTAAGGACGGCCACGCACTCAATTACCTTATTCCCAAGAAACTCGCCATTGCCGCGACGCCGACTGCCTTAAAAGAGGCATCACTACGCCAGAAACAGGCAAAGGATAAGGCGGCTGTCGATACCGCATTGCTCGCACAAAATATCGCCTCCCTTGCGGAAGCGCGCATCGTTATCAAGACAAAGGCGAACGAAAAGGGCCATCTCTATGATGCGGTGGGAGCGCCGGAGATATCCGCAGCCGCGAAGGAGCAGGCGCATATCGACATCCCAGAAGACGCCATCAAGCTCGAGAAGCCGATTAAAGAGTTGGGGACATTCGATATTCCTGTCTCTGCAGGAGAAGTGTTCGGAAAATTTTCCATCATCGTTGAAAGCGAGTCGTGACGTATGACACTCGGCGAAGCTCTTACCGGAAAAGAGGTCCCGAATGAAATCAAAAAGAACCTGACGCTCATAAGCGTCGGGTTCTTTTCTTTTGACGGGGAAGTCCGCGAGGGAGAACTGGTCATACATACCGACCTCGCTGAAGATCTCCGTCAGATTTTCAAGACGTTATTGGAGATGCGATTCCCGATACAGCAAATTACTCCCATCGCGGCGTACGCTTGGGACGACGATGCTTCGATGGCGGAGAATAATACCTCAGCGTTCAATTACCGGTACTATGATTCCCTGGCTTCCGGCACGCACCGACTCTCGAATCACTCGTACGGGCGCGCGATAGATATAAATCCTTTTCACAATCCTCAGGAACGCGAAGGAGTCATCACGCCGGCAGGCGCGTTCTATGACCCGACAAAACCCGGGACAGTGACTTCCGAAATTGCTTCACTATTTAAATCGTTTGGCTGGGAGTGGGGAGGAGACTGGAAACAACTCAAAGACTGGCAGCACTTCGAAAAGTCTTAAATAACGTCCGCGACTTTCTTGGTCACCGTGTGGCCCGTGAAGGTGACTTTACGCTTGTTACGATAGGCGACAGTTCCAGTCGCGAGAGAGAAGAGCGTATGGTCCTTACCGACGGCGACATTCTTGCCGGCCTCGATTTTGGTGCCCCTCTGGCGGACAATGACCATCCCCGGGCGGGCTGCGGCGCCATGGGTAAGCTTAATACCGAGGTATTTCGGATTAGAATCGTTGAGATTTTTAGCTGAGCCGCCGGCTTTGGTTGATGCCATAGTGGTATATTCTTGCCCGAATACTATATCAAAAGGGGCCAATAAAAGCAAAAGCCATAGATACCGGCTGGTTATTCTCTTGTAAACAATTGCGAGGGCCTTCAACCTGTTACAATTAACAGCGAAGATATGAACGAAGATTTGACACGCGATACCTCGCTTGATGCAAAGGCCGAGCGCCTCGCAAAGGCGGTCCACGACGGGCGCCGCACCATGCCGGACGAACGCCCGCTTCTGGTCTGTAAGCCGAAGAAAGTCGAGTCGTGGAGAGTCTTCAAAATAATGTCAGAATTTGTCGAAGGATTCGACATCATCAGCCGCTATGGCCTCGCCGCGACCTTCTTCGGCAGCGCGCGGGCGACACTCCAGCATAAGACGTATGCTGAGGCCGAGGAGCTCGCAGGGAAGCTCGCTAAGAAGGGCTTCGCCGTCATCACCGGAGGCAGCGCGGGCATTATGCAAGCAGCCAATAAGGGCGCATATGAAGCCGGCGGCGTCTCGGTCGGACTCAATATCCACTTGCCGAAGCCAGAGGGATACAACGCCTACCTCACCGAAAAATTTGAGTTTGACCACTTCTTCGTGCGGAAGGTAATGCTCACCTACGCCTCTGAGGTGTACATCTACTTCCCGGGCGGCTTCGGTACGCTGGATGAATTCTTCGAGATTGTCACGCTCGTGAAGACAGGGAAAATCCGTAAAGTCCCGCTCGTACTCTTTGACAGCAGTTATTGGAAGCCACTCCTGACCTTTTTCGAAGAAAAGCTCTATAAGGAAAACGCCTCAATAGACAAAAGCGATATGGATCTCTACAAAGTCGTCGATTCAGTCGATGAGGCCTATGAATATATCGTCGCAAATGTGATCTGCTAACGTATGACCCTTGATTACAGCCAAAAGAGACTTTTGAACATGGCCCTCAAGAAAGGGAAGGGGAGGCATGCTAGCATTTTACATATGAAGAAGAGACGGACTTTCGGGAAAGGACTTGAGGTGTATGCCTTTTGGACGGGCTTCGCTAGTACTCTCATAAGCGTCGTGCAGGTCATCGTCGTTGCGCTTAAAAAATAAAAAAGAAGACCGCCCGAAGGAGATCTTCCTTGTAAGGCGGTCTAGCCTCGCTCTGCCCAAGTCGTCCTTCGTCGTGGCGACAACAGTTCGATTTTTGTGGCATCCAGCGGCTGGTCTGCCAGTTGAAACGCAGTCTCGGCACGTGATTCACTGGAAGTAATCACCGGACCGGCTCCATACACCTCGACATCTTTTCGCGGCCCGACGAAAATCTCTAATCCTTTTGACGAAGCGTAGACAGGCGACCCTATCTTCGCAATCGTCGAGTTTCGCGAGTGGTTAAAAACACTGACTGACGGGCTTCCGTAAACTTCCACAGCCCCCGGTAGACCAACGATAATCTCCACCCCTTCCGGCGAAGTGTACATAAATAATATGTTTCGCATCTTCAATTCACCCGTGAACAAACTGGAAAGATTATACAGGGAATTTGAGGGCTGTAAAGGGATATGGGTGGATACGTTATCCCCAACGTCACTTGCACTAAAACGAGTGCGGGTATACAGTATCTACGTGCTCCTTTCCTCGGACTGGAACACAAAGGCCCGTCTTGCGCTCCGCAAGACACCCGACAGAGCGTTTCTGATCTTTCAGCTCTTTATTTCTCGGCTTCGGCCAACCTAAAAACATTGCCTCGGCAATGTTTTTTACTTTTGTAGAGATAAAAGAAAGCCCCACCGAAGCGGGGCGAACCAGATTTATTTATCTACATGCGTAGATGAGTACTCCGTACCAGATGTTGGACACGAACCAAGTGATCGACAAAGCACATGCGAGTGCAGTGTGCTCGTCAAAGATCTCTCCTATCAGATCCATCCACCAGTTCGGCCTGTTGCCCCTAACATAGATGGGGAAGTAGGCGAGGGTGCATAGCGGAATGCCCACGAGCACGGCTTCAATCGTTACAATCGCGCGATAGATATTGTCCTGCACAAGAGCTTCCTCCCTGGGTTGAATGATGTGCGAAATCGCTACGTGTACAATACCAGAAAGGAGTGTCTTGTCGAATATTCCTCTAGTAATGGTAGACTAAACGTATGCGCTCCAGCGAAAGCGCAACTTAGCTCTGGATGGTCAGCAACGCGCCATCCAACTCCGAGCCCTCTCCTCCCTGGGGGCTCTTTTAATTAATGAATAAAAATAATACGCTTCTCCGCTCAGCTATCGACATGCGTTTCAATATGTTCCGGTCGGAATCCTACACCAATGAAATAAGCTGGTAGGCGTCGCAGATACGGTATCCGCTGCATGAGCCGCAGCTGCCACGGTACCCGCAATCGCTGTTTGCTCGAAAGGATGCGGACAATGACGTGCGTATGCGCGAATACTTGGAAGTTTTGGACGAACCGCGCCGGTCGCGAGCGGCGTTTCTGAATCGCTTCCAGGTCCGATATCTGGACACCGTCCGCTCGATGAAATGCCGGAACGAGAATGTTTGCTGCCGCAACAGCATCCTGTATTGCGAGGTTAATACCCACGCCGCCAACAGGAGACATCGCGTGCGCCGAATCGCCGATACAAATCAGCCCCGGCGAATACCATGTAACAAGATGGTCTACCGCAACAGACAAAAGTTTTATTTGCTCCCATGCGGTAATCTTCTCAATGTTTGTTTTAAGAAAGGGGGCGAGTTGAAGGACATCATTTCGGAACGTTTCTATGCCCCGTGCCTTGATAGCATCAAACTCTCCTTTGCGGATGATGTAGCCGCACTGCCAATAGGTATCCCGATCGATGAGTACGAGCATCTTACCCTGGTCGACATAGCCGAGGGACGTCGCGGAGCCATCATTCGTCCGCGGGATCTCGAACCAAAGCACGTCCATAGGCGCGCCAAAGTCTTTAAGCGGAAGGTTTGATTTCTCTCGAATGGTTGAATGGCGCCCGTCCGCGCCGACTACCAGGGTGGCATGAATTTCGAACTCGCCCTGCGTATCCTTTGCTTTAACTCCGATGACTGTTTCTTTCTCCCGCAGAAGATCTGTGGATTCAGTTTCCATCAAAAGATGAAAATTCGGATACTGTTTTCCCTGTTCAGCTATAAAGTTCAGGAAATCCCACTGAGGAATGAATCCGAGAAATTTGGAAGCTGTTTTTAGATGGCTGAAATCGGCAACAATAATTTCCTCGCCGCTGATATGAAGAGCAACCTGTTTCGTTTCGTTGTGCGGCAACATCAAAAATTTCTCCAACAATCCCAATTCGTTCAGGATATCCATCGTGGAGGGGTGAATCGTATCGCCGCGAAAGTCGCGAAAGAAATCGGGCCACTTCTCAAGAACGGTCACATCGACACCCGACCGAGCGAGCAGGTATCCGAGCATAATGCCCGCAGGACCGCCGCCTGAAATACAACAGGTTGTCGTGATGGTTCGCATACTATTGAGTATATAGCACCAAGGTACGTAAGATTTTGGATGAAACCCGCGTATTACTGTAGAATAGACTTAAATGGATACAGAGATAGCTCCCAAAAAAGACAATACTCGTTGGATAGTACTCGCGACAGTCATTTTCGGTACATTCCTCGGGCGCCTTGACCAGACCGTAGTAAACCTTGCGCTCCCGAAGATTATTACCGACTTCGGCATCACGGTGACTGATGCGGCCTGGATTTCAACCGCTTATATCTTGGCAAACGCCATCTTCGTTCCAGTGTGGGGCAAGCTCGGCGATACTGCGGGGCGTAAGCGCATTTATCTCATCGGCTTTATCGGGTTTACGATTGCCTCCGGCCTCTGTGCGCTCGCATGGAACCTCACCTCAATGATTATCTTCCGCATCATTCAAGGCTTCGCGGTCTCGGCCGATTACCCGACCGCGATGGCGATTCTTTCGGTGACCTTTACGGACATGAAGGAGCGCGCACAGGCGCTTGGCATATGGTCGGGAGCGTTCGCGGTCGCCGCGGTCTTCGGTCCCCTTATCGGCGGTCCGCTCATCGATAATTTCAGCTGGCGCTCCGTTTTCTTCATCAACATCCCGCTCGGCATCATTGGTCTTATACTGGCGCTTCGTTATATTGATGAGTCGGTGGGCCAGAAGCGCACCGTCAAATTCGATTGGTGGGGAACACTATCGCTCGGCGTCGCGCTCGGAACCCTGGTCCTCGTCCTTGACCAGGGAGAGACCTGGGGTTGGACCTCGGGAGCCAGCATCATCTGCTATTTCGTTACGATACTCGCGGGCATTGCCTTCTACTTCGTCGAGCTGAATGAACCGGAACCGATTGTTGACCTCAGCTTCTTCAAGATACCGACTTTTGTCTACACCCTTCTCAATAACTTCGTCGTCTTTATGGCGCTCATGGGTGCGATATTCCTCATTCCGATATTCGCACAGACCTTCCTCGGCTACACTGCAACCCAGACGGGGTACCTCTTTATCCCACTTGCGCTCGCGATGATGGTTGCCGCACCGCTTGGCGGCCGGTTGATTGGGAAAGTGAAACCGAGCTATGTGATATTTGTCAGTACGTTCGTTGCGGGAACGGGGATGCTTCTTTTATCATTGATTGATGCGGGCTCGACTGCCATCGACATCGCGATTCCGCTTGCAATTATGGCAGCTGGTCTTGGCTTCGGTATGGCTCAGCGCACCAATATCGTAGCGACTGCTGTACCTCACGAATCGATAGGGGAGGCATCGGCGGTGCTCGCCCTTGTGCGAAACATAGCAGGCGCCTTCGGTATCGCTATATTCAGCACGCTCCTCACCAAATCTATAAATTCGAATGTACTGATGATTGCCCAAAATAGCGTGCTGCACGTAGTCACGTCGTCGAATACGCAGGAGTTCATACAATTAATAGAGCTTAAGGCGCAGGTCTCTGCCTACGCGACTGTCTTTGAAGTCGCTGCGTTCACCGTCATGATAGGTTCCTTCCTCGCGCTCCTTATTACTGTGCCGAAGGACGCCCTCGATAAAAACCACAAAGTTATCGCAGAAGGATAATTTTTCGAATTTTGTGCGCTACACTAAGGAGTGTGAAAAGGAGCAGCATATATAGGTACATTGCACTCGGAGGGCTCGTTGTGCTCGTAGGAATTGGGACCGCGTTCTATCTGCGGGGGGCAAATATTCCCGTGCTCGAACCTGCGGGACCAATTGCGTTCCAAGAGCGCAGCGTCATTTTTATTACACTGTTGCTCTGTGCGATTGTCGTTATCCCCGTATTTGTTCTCCTTTTCTGGTTTGCATGGAAATATCGAGCTAGTAGCCCGGAGGCGCATGTGCAGCATCGTCCTGACTGGGATCATGCAAATATTGCTTTTGAATTTGCGTGGTGGCTGGTGCCTACCGCGATAATCGCAGTACTCTCCGTCGTCATGTGGCAAAGCGCGCACGCCCTCGATCCCTACAAGCCGATTCCCGGTAACGATTCTTTGACCATCGAAGTTGTTGCGCTTGATTGGAAATGGCTCTTTATCTATCCCGCGCAGGGCATTGCAAGTCTGAATCTACTTGAACTCCCGCAGAATGTGCCGGTGACGTTCAAGATTACCGCCGACGCTCCGATGAACTCATTCTGGATTCCGCAACTTGGGGGACAGATTATGGCAATGCCGGGAATGGTGACCCAGCTCAATTTGCTCGCAAGCAAACTCGGCACATATAACGGATTTTCGGCGAACATCAGTGGGGAAGGGTTTGCGGGCATGACCTTTAAAGTGAATGCCGTCTCGGCAAACGACTTCGATGCATGGGTGCAGTCGACGCAGTCGTCCTCCACGCCCCTTTCACTGGCCGCCTATACTGCGCTTGCCGAGCCGAGCGAATATAATTCGCCCGCGCAGTATGCTCCGGTCGACGGAGACTTGTATGCTGATATTGTTATGAAATATATGATGCCGGCGAGCACGACAGCATCAATGCCGGAAATGAACAGCATGCAAATGACAATGCCATGACCTGGAATACCTTTATATTTGGCAACTTGTCGTGGTCGGTCTTTCCCACAAACGCTATTGCAGTCGGGGGCGGCGTCTTTATGGTCGTCGCATTCGTTGTCGTACTTGCACTCATTACGTATTTCAAATGGTGGAAGTCTCTCTGGAACAACTGGCTTACCTCGGTCGATCATAAACGTATCGGCATCATGTATCTCATCGTTGCCACGGTAATGCTGGTCCGCGGGGGTGCGGATGCGCTTCTGCTTCGTACGCAACAGGCCACTTCGGTAGGTGCATCCAACGGCATACTGTCTTCTAATCATTTCCAGCAAATCTTTTCGGCGCACGGATCTATCATGATCTTTTTCGTTGCAATGGGTTTTATGTTCGGGCTCATCAATCTGGTGCTGCCGCTACAGATTGGTTCACGCGATGTGGCATTCCCGTTCCTTAATAACACCAGCTTCTGGCTGTTCGCGGCCGGGGCCGTGCTCATTAATTTTTCGCTGATCGTTGGTGATTTCTCCGCGGCTGGCTGGCTCTCATATCCGCCACTCTCCGAACTCGCATACTCGCCGACCACCGGTGTGGATTACTGGATCTGGAGTCTGCAGATAGGAGGAATCGGCAGCCTCCTCTCCGGCATCAATTTCCTTGTCACCATAGTGAAAAAACGCTGCCAGGGCATGACGCCGATGAAGATGCCGATGTTCGTATGGACAGTGCTCGGGTCGATGTCGCTCGTCGTATTCGCGTTCCCCATTCTCACCGCGACACTTGCGCTTCTATGGCTTGACCGGACGCTCGGCATGCATTTCTTCACCGCAGGCGGCGGCGGCAACATGATGATGTATGTGAATCTCATTTGGGCCTGGGGACACCCTGAGGTCTACATCCTGGTCTTGCCAGCTTTTGGGATTTTCTCTGAAGTCGTGGCGGTATTCTCCGGGAAAAAGCTCGCGGGGTACGCTTCCATGGTCGGCTCCGTCATCGCCATTGTCTGCCTCTCGTGGTTTGTATGGCTGCATCACTTTTTCACGATGGGCGCGGGGGCGGACGTGAACACATTCTTCGGCATTATGACCGCGGTTATTGCAATACCGACCGGAGTGAAAATATTTAATTGGATATTCACGATGTACCGCGGGCGGATACGCTTCTTGACGCCAATGCTCTGGTTCATGGGATTCGCCGTGCTCTTCACTATTGGTGGCGTGGCGGGGGTTGTTCTTGCCGAGCCAGCTGCCGACTACCAGTTGCACAATAGCCTGTTCCTGGTCGCGCATTTCCACACCATGATTGTAAGCGGAGTGCTCTTCGGCTATTTCGCAGGCTTCACCTACTGGTTCCCGAAGATTTTCGGCTTCACCCTTAATGAGCGTTGGGGCAGGCGCGCCTTCTGGGCGTGGCTCGTCGGATTCATCCTCGCCTTTGTGCCGCTTTATATACTCGGATTTATGGGTGCAACGCGCCGGCTCGACCACTACAGCGCTTCGCTCGGCTGGCAGCCGTTATTTATTGTTGCAGGAATCGGCACCCTTATCATTGCTCTCGGTTTTATCTTCCAACTGGTACAAGTCGTGGTTAGCATTCGAAATCGGAAGGCGGCTCGGGACTATTCCGGCGACCCGTGGGACGGACGCACACTTGAGTGGTCGATTCCTTCACCAGCCCCCGTATATAATTTCGCGGTATTGCCGGTCGTAGAAGCGCGAGATGCGTTTTGGAATACGAAGCAAGAAGGGAAGAGCCGTGAGACAAATTTCAAAGATATCCGTATGCCGGAGAATTCTGCTTTGGGAATTCTGATCGCCCTCTTTGTCTTCTTTTTTGGTTTTGGCGCCGTGTGGCACATGTGGTGGCTTGCATCCCTTGGACTCCTCGGCAGTATCGTAACCGTGATTGCACGCACATTCGCGGAGCCGGAGGAGTATGTCATTTCTGCAACCGAGGTCGCGCTCACTGAAAGCTCGTTGCGGGACCCATCCGCGGCTATTGCACTATGACAAACGAAACACTTGCTCAGTTTCCAGAAGAGGCGAAGAACGAGGACTCCGCAGTAGTGTTCGGATTCTGGATGTACCTTATGGGCGACTTCATCCTCTTTGCGGGGCTTTTCGCCACGTATGCCGTACTGCGGAACAACACCTTCGGCGGCCCTGCGGGTAGTGCGATTTTTAACCTACCGTTCGTGCTTATCGAAACGCTGGTGCTGCTCACGAGCAGCTTCACCTGCGGACTTTCCCTGCTTGCAGCGCGCAAGGGGGAAGCGCGGCGCGTTGTGGGCTGGTTGATCGCAACAGTGGTGCTTGGCCTCTCGTTCGCCGCGCTTGAGATTTCTGAATTTACGCGCCTCGTTATGGCCGGTAACGGACCACAGAGGAGCGGCTTTCTTTCCGCATACTTTACGCTTGTAGAGGTGCACGGGCTACATGTGCTTATCGGCTGTTTATGGGTAGTCGCGCTCATCGTCGCTATTTCCATCCGCGGCCTTACACGCTCCAACATGCGCAAGCTCGCGCTCTGGAGCCTGTTCTGGCACTTCCTTGAGATTGTTTGGATCTTTATTTTTGTCATCGTGTATCTCCTCGGCGTCATGTACCCATGAATATGAACAACTACTTCGAAGAAATCGGTCTTTGGCCCCGCGATTCAAACAACATAGCCAGCCGCTATGTGCTCGGGTTCGTTATTTCGCTCCTCTGTACGCTTGGCGCCTATTTCTTGGTGATGGGTCATGTCTTCTCCGCAGACCTACTTCTCGCTAGCGTAATTGTGATTGCTCTTGTGCAGGTTATCGTGCAGCTTGAGTTTTTCCTGCATCTTGGCACCGGGCTCTCCGCGCGCGCTCGTCTTATCGCTTTCGGCGTCGCCATATTCATCATTGGCATTCTCGTCGCCGGCTCCCTATGGATTATGTACAACCTGAATCAGCGTATGATGCCGAGCATGGAACAGATGGAGCAATATATGAACGACCAAGTTGGCTTCTAATTAATCGTGTTGAAAACCTATTACCAACTGACGAAGCCGGGAATCGTGTACGGAAACGTTTTCACAACGCTTGCCGCATTTCTTTTTGCATCCCATTGGTATTTCCCGCCGTTTCTTTTATTCGCAACGCTTGTCGGCGTTGCGCTCGTCATTGCCTCGGCCTGCGTCTTCAATAATTACCTGGACCGCTCCATCGACCTTAAAATGCCGCGAACCAAGGATCGCGCACTGGTAACCGGTGCGATTTCCGTCACGAGCGCGCTTATCTATGCGACGGTGCTCGGCCTCATCGGTTTCGCGCTCCTGTTTATCTATACAAATACATTGACCGGATTCGTCGTTGTCTTTGGTTTCATTTTCTATGTCGTCATCTACGGGATAGGGAAGCGCGCTTCGCATTGGGGAACGGTTCTTGGGAGCGTTGCGGGAGCGGTGCCGCTTCTCGCCGGCTATACCGCCGTTATGGGACGTCTTGATACTACCGCCCTCATTCTTTTCTTGATACTGGCGTTCTGGCAGATGCCTCATTTCTATGCGATCGCGTTGTATCGCATCGATGAGTACCGTAGCGCCAGCATTCCCGTGTTGCCGCTTCAGAAAGGGGCGAAGACGACGAAGATTTATATCCTGCTCTATATCGCTGCGTTTACGCTCGCTGCGTCAGCGCTTTCACTATTCGGCTTTGCCGGATACACGTATCGTGCCGGCGTCCTCATTCTTGGGGCTATTTGGTTCTGGCGCGGCGCCCAAGGCTTCAGAGCCCAGAATGATTCTTTGTGGGCTCGCAAACTATTCCTTTTTTCGCTCATTGTTCTGGTAGCATTCTCTGTCCTGCTTTCAGTCGCCTGGGCGCTGCCGTAAGAGGACGGTATACTGACGCGATGAAGGTCATTATTGGTACGCGCGGCAGCGCCTTGGCGCGTGCGCAGGCGGACATAACTGCAGCGGCCTTGCGCGCGTTAGATCCGGAGACCGATGTTTCCATTAAGCTCATACAAACGCGCGGGGATATTGACCAAAGCCCTATACCCCTCGATCAGGTCGGGAAAGGCTGGTTCACTAAAGAAATAGAGAAGGAGCTCTTAGAAGGAAACATCGATATTGCGGTGCATAGTTTGAAAGACATGGCTGAAGAAATTCCGGAGGGATTAGTTATAGGAGCGTATCTGTCACGCGAGAATCCCCGGGACGCTCTCGTGACAAAGAATGGCGAGAGTTTTGAGGCTCTTCCGGCGGGCGCGATTGTCGGCACCGACAGTATCCGGCGCAAACTACAGCTACTCGCGCTGCGCAGCGACCTTACGGTTAAAAGCATTCGTGGCAACGTGGGAACGCGGCTCGAGAAATTAAAAACGGAAGACTACAGCGCGGTTGTCCTTGCAATTGCGGGCCTCACGCGACTTGGGCTTGCGGAGAGGGCCGTACATTTGTTTGAGCCGGATGAGATGACACCTGCTCCGGGGCAGGGAATCCTCGCGCTCGAAGTGAAGCAGAATGATGCAAAGCTACAGAAATTACTCGCCGCAATAAATGACTCGGAGGCCGAGCGGGCGGCCCGCATCGAGCGTTCTTTTTCGAAGACCATAGGAGGCGGGTGCAAGTCGCCAATAGGCGCATATGCCTTCCGCGAAGGAGACGACTATGTGCTTATCGGCATGCGAGCGGATTCCGAGTCAAACATCAGACGCGAGCACGTGCGTGCGCCGGTAGAGGCGAGCGAGCAATTGGGCGACGTGCTCGCGCAGAAGCTGTTACAAGACTAAGGTCATGAAGAACGCATTGTCCGTTGGAATCACGACCAGGCGTATTCCTCTCTCCCCGGCGTCCATTCACGCACTTTCCAATCTCGACCAGTATGATGTGATTGCCTTTACCAGCAAGAACGCCCGGAAGTTTTTCACAGAAGTATTGAAAGAGCGCCGCCTCACACTCCCTCGTCATATCCGCATCATACACGTCGGACCGCGTAACGACCTGCTGAAATCACCTCTGAAGGGTATGCGGATTCTCTTCCCGCGTTCGCTGCGTGCGCCGTACGACATCGTCCGTCGCCTTCGCGCTAAAGGCGTGATCGTTCGCCCGCTACCGCTCTACACCGCTCAGGGCATACCGCTCTCCGCGACACAAAAGGGAAGACTCGTACAAGGAAAAATCAATTCACTGTATTTCAAAAGCCCGTCGGGAGTGACCGGACTCTTGCAACAATTCCGGAGAGAAGAAAGAAAAATCGTACAACGTATCACAGCAGAGTGCATCGGCCCGACGACTGCGGAGGCGGCCCGCAAGGCGGGGTTCAAGAAAGTTTTAGTCAAAAAGGTATACTGATTTTATGCCGTATTATAGTTATATCTTTTTTGATAGTGGACCGAGCATCAACACTCTTTCAAAAGCAGCACTTCAGAAAGCCAAACGGGCATTCATGCAGTGTGTTACAAAATCCCCCCGCGTACACGTAACCGCATACGGAACCCTGGCCTTCAAAACAGGCACCCGCTTTATGTTGCGCATGAATGCAAACACCCCGGACGAGATACAGCTCCTGGTGCGCGATCTGCTGCATACGCCGCTCGGAGCGCATCTGCGCATTACGTACACCCTCCTCGGCCTTACGCGCCCTTCGCAGTACAACCCGAAGCATGCGCCCAAACCGAGCAATGCCGAAGAGCCGCATCGCTACCTTGTCGTATATCCTTTTACGAAAAGTATCGAATGGCATCTCCTCCCGTACGATAAGCGGCGGGCCATTATGGGAGCGCACGTGCAGGTAGGCCGCACCTACAGTGCGGCAATAGCGCAGCAGCTTCTGTACTCGTACGGAGTCGACGATCACGAGTTTATCGTCTCTTACCAGATGGACGATTTGGTTGCATTCCAGAGTTTGGTGATGGAAATGCGCGAGACGGAATCGAGGCGACATACCAAGAATGACCTGCCCATATTTACCTGCATCCATATGCCGCTCGAGGAAGCTCTCTCCATGGTATGAGCGAGAGTATTTTTCTGAAAGCTTGTCGCGGCGAAGCGGTAGAGCGTACGCCGGTGTGGTTTATGCGGCAGGCAGGCAGGTCGCTGCCGGGGTATAGGAAGTTGCGCGAGAAGCATGATGTCCTCTCGCTCACTCAGATACCGGAACTCGCCGCGCAAGTGAGCAGGGAGCCGGTCGATCTACTCGGAGTGGATGCCGCGATACTATTTGCCGACATCATGCTGCTTCCGATCGCTATGGGTATCGATGTTCGAATCGTGGAGGGGGTAGGGCCGGTCATAGACCAGCCCCTTGATCAGCCGGAAAGCATATCGCGTTTGAAAGCATTTTCTTCCGACCGGGTTGGTTATTTACAGGAGACGATACGGATATTGCGGAGCACGCTTTCTGTACCGCTTATAGGATTTTCCGGAGCGCCCTTTACCCTCGCGAGTTACCTGATTGAAGGGAAGCCCAGTCGTACCTGGGTTAAAACAAAACGCTTCATGCTCGAGCATCCGGACAACTGGGACAAACTTATGTCGATCCTCTCTGACGGCGTCATCGGCTATCTCAAAGCGCAGGTTGATGCCGGAGCGCAGGCGTTGCAGCTCTTCGATAGTTGGGTGGGCTGCCTTTCGCCGGAGCAATATCGAACGCAAGTGCTCCCGCATGTACAGCGCATTTTCGTCGCGCTTAAAAATTCAAAGGTGCCCCGGTTGCACTTCGGCACTCATACCGCCGGACTTCTGAAAGATTTTTCCAACGTTGACTGTGAAGTGATAGGAGTTGATTGGCGCATAAGCCTTTCCGACGCCAAGCGGCAGGTGGAAGGGAAGTCACTGCAGGGAAATCTGGATCCAGTCACCCTCCTCGCTCCGTGGGAAACGATACAGCGCAGTGTCGACGGACTCCTATCGGAGGTCGACTCCAAGAAGGGCTATATTTTTAATTTGGGCCACGGTATGCCGCCGGAAGCCGACGACAAAGTGGTGAAGAAGCTTGTTGAGTATGTCCACTCGAAGTAGTGGGAAGACCGGAGTTGTTCTCATGACCTATGGCTCGGCGACAGTCGCCGAGCAGGTGCCGGAGTATTTGAATCGTATTTATAAAGGTAAGGCCTCAGCAGCTACAATTCAGGATTTTGAGAACCGGTATCGACTCATCGGCCGCTCGCCACTCATAGACCTAACCGAAAAGCAGGCGAAGCTTCTGGAAGAAAAATTGGGAGACAACTATGTCGTACGCGCGGGCATGCGGCATTCAGCGCCTTTTATCTCTGATGCGATTGCGTCGTGTAAAGCTGAGGGGGCGACCTCGCTTCTCGGCATCATACTCTCTCCGCAACTCGCCTCATTTATTACGAAAGGATATGAGACAGCCTTTATGGAGGCCGCGCAGGCGACCGGACTCAGCGAACGAGCTAGTATTGCAGGATCCTGGCCTATTGAGGCGCATTTTATCGAACTTACTGCCGAGCGCATTACACAGGCGTTTAAGGAACACGATCATGCCATGCCGGTTATTTTTACAACGCATAGCATGCCGCAGCGAGTAGTCGAATCCGATCCGAAATATCTTCATCAACTGCAAGCCACCATAGACGCCGTCCGGGGAAGGCTGGATTCCAAACTCGAGTGGTATGCAGGATACCAAAGCGCAGGGCACACCCCTGAAGCATGGTTGAAACCTGATCTTGTCGATATTCTGGCCGATTTGCACAAGAAAAAAACCGATGCAGTTCTCATCGTCCCTATCCAGTTCCTTACCGATCATCTTGAAATACTGTATGACCTTGATATCGCGGCGCGCAAACAATGCGAAGAGTACGGCATTGCCTACAAACGTATAGAACTTCCTAATACCGATCCTCTATTTATAGAAGCTCTCGCGGCGAATGTGTCGTAAGAATCCACAGGCGGCCTCGTCTAAAGTGGTATATCAGTCTACAATGACTATATGAACAACAAACGACTCGGTATTGGGATAGTAGCCGTTGCGTTTGCGGTTATCCCGCTTTTCGCGTCGGCGCAGACGTACGCGACTTCGACGGTGGCGAGCCCCCCGTCCATAGGCGCAAACGCGATAATCCAGATGGGACCAGGTCCTGCGTGCCCACCCTTTTCTCGTTCGCTTTCCGTAGGCGCGACTGGCAGCGACGTAACGACACTCCAGACATTCCTTGCAGCGCACGGGTATCTTAAAGTTTCGCCGACGGGCTATTTCGGCCCGCTGACGCAAGCTGCGGTTGCTCAGTGGCAAGCCAATGGCAATGTTGTTGCGCAGGGGAACGCAGGCTCAGGCATCTTTGGCCCGCTCTCCCGCGCATTCTTCTTCCGCTCGTGTGGCAGCGGTCCTACGTCTCCGGCCACCACCACAACCTTCTCGGCCAACCCACAATCTGGTCCAGCTCCACTCACGGTTCAATTCATCTCCTCTGCGCCGCAGGGTAGTAGCGTCGGCAGTACGGTCAACTTCGGCGACGGCTCTTCGGGCACTCTTGCCTTTGCTCCGACCTGCGCTGGCTGTAACGCGATTGCCTTGGTCTCCCACACCTATAGCGCTTCCGGCACGTACACCGCCTCTCTCACGAGCGGCAACTGCGTCTGCGCGGTTGGCCAAGTCTGTAACTGCCCGATGATTCAGATACTTGCTACGACGACGATAGCCGTCGGCCCATCCGGAAGCACGGTGACAAGTATTCAGCAGTTGAACGCTCCGGGGAACGTCACGCTCAGTGCGGGCGCTATCGCGGAGGTGCGCAATGATAGTTATTATTTCACCCTTGAGAATCTCAACTCGAGCTCAGCAACAATACAGCCTACCCCGGTTGGTTGCTGGAATTCATTCCCTTCGGACAGCCCTCCTCAGATTCACTGCATGATAGCCGTCGTGCCGACGCCGCCTCAGACGCTCTCAATTGGTCAGAGCTATCAGAACGGAAATTCTACCGTCACGCTTACGGCAATCACTCACGGCCAAGCGACCTTCTCAGTTCGGTAGTATTCGCACCAACAACTCCTTGCTTGGTGTAGGGCCGCAGGTGGTCCGTCTCAAGATTAGTTTCTGAGAAAGCCTTGTTTGCTATACTATCTCTTCTTTTCCCAAATCCTTACGCATGCCACCCAAAGAAAACACCACAAGCCCCGACGTCACCCCGAGCTTATACAGCTTGCTGCGACCGTACGTCGGCCTCATCATTCTGTTGGTGGTGCTCACCATTGCGGCGAACGCACTCAACCTGGCCGTACCACAAATCATTGCTAACGCAATTGATACCTATACCGGAAGCACGTTCGTATTCTCACATCTCATTATTGAATTTTCGCTCGCAGCACTCTTCATCTTCATTTTTACCTACGCGCAAAATATCGTCCAGGTATATGCCTCCGAACGGGTCGCCCGTGATTTGCGCAATGACCTCTCCGCGAAGATATCCGTCCAGCCGTATGAATACATCGACCGCATCACGCCGGCCAAACTGCTCACCAATCTCACGTCGGACGTCGATGCGGTAAAGACATTCGTCTCACAAGCTATAGCGGCCCTCATCTCTTCCGTTTTCCTCATCATTGGCGCGTCCATTCTTCTTCTGCTCCTTGATTGGCGTCTCGGACTCGCGGTGCTGGTCGTTATGCCGATCATCGGCGGCACATTCTATTACGTCCTCGGACGCGTCCGTAAGCTTTTCCTGCGGTCGCAGGCGGCCATCGACTGGCTGAACTCGGTGATTAATGAGAGCATTCTCGGCTCCTCGCTCATCCGGCTTCTGAATTCTTCCCAATACGAATACCAGAAGTTCCTTGCCGCCAACACCGAGGCAAAGAGCATCGGCATGAGCATTCTGCGGCTCTTCTCGAGTCTCATCCCGGTCATAACGCTCTGTACCAACCTCGCAACGCTTATCATTCTTTCGCTCGGCGGTCACTTTGTCATACAGGGTTCAATGACGCTTGGAGACTTCACGGCATTCAACAGCTATCTCGCGATACTCGTCTTTCCGATACTCATCATCGGGTTTATGAGCAACGTTATCGCACAGGCGACCGCTTCCTATGCCCGCATCAGTCAGGTGCTCCATGCGCCGGACGAAAAGAAGACCGGCGGCCTCGAGGCTGAACTGAAGGGTGACGTTGAAGCCAAGAACATAACCGTCCGCTTCGGAGAGAAGACGGCGCTCAAGGATGTTTCGTTTAAGACAAACGCCGGCAGTAAAACCGCAATCATCGGCCCGACGGCAGCAGGAAAGACCCAGCTTCTCTATCTCCTTACCGGACTCTTGGCGCCTACCGAAGGCACCATCCTTTATGACGGAAAAGACATTAATGAATACGACAAGAAGTCCCTGCATCGGCAGATAGGGTTCGTGTTCCAGGACAGCGTGATGTTCAACTTAACGGTGCGCGAGAATATCGCTTTCAGCAATACGGTGAAGGACGTTGACATCGAGCTCGCCATACAGACTGCCGAGCTGCATGACTTTATCGGCAACCTCCCCGAAGGGCTCGATACTATCGTCTCTGAACGCGGTACGTCCTTATCAGGCGGACAGAAACAGCGCATTATGCTCGCCCGCGCGCTCGCGCTTAATCCAAAGGTGCTGCTGCTCGACGATTTCACCGCGCGGGTGGACGGCCAGACGGAAAAGAAGATTCTCGGTAATGTGGCGAAGAATTATCCGGGCATCACGCTCATCTCGGTGACGCAGAAAATATCTTCAGTTGAGGCATACGACCAGATCATCCTCCTTATGGAAGGCGAGATACTCGCGAAGGGTACGCATGAGGAGCTGATGCGCACGAGCCCCGAGTACGTGCAGATATTCGAGTCGCAGAAGAGCACCAACCAATATGAACTACAAACTTAAAGCAGCGGACGCGGTCCAGGAACGAGAAAAAGGCGTACTCGGCACCGCTGTGCGTCGGCTTATTCCGCTCATGAAAGAAGAGGGGCGTTCTGTTATTATCGCGCTCGTCGCTATCCTCCTGAGCGCAGCGTCGACGCTTTTGGCGCCGGTAATTATTGCGTATACCGTCGACCATTACATCGCCACCAAAGATTTCCATGGCGTACTCGTGTGGTCCGGCATACTGCTTGTCGTCTATATCATCGGCTCGATAACGAGCTATGTACAGGTGCGCACCATGGGTGCGGTGGGTCGGCGAATTCTCTTTAATCTCCGGAATGCGATATTCAACAAACTGCAGTCGCTCCCCGTCGCGTTCTTCAATCAGAATAAGGCGGGCGACCTTATTTCGCGCATCAATAACGATACCGATAAGCTGAACCAGTTCTTTGCGCAGGCCCTGATGCAGTTTGCGAGTAACATTGTTCTGATTGTGGGTGCCGGCGTCTTCCTTCTCGTTATTGATATAAAGCTTGGTCTCGCGTCCCTGGTGCCGGCGATCATCGTGCTCGTACTTACGCAGCTACTCTCGCCCTGGGTAAAGCGGGTAAGCCTGGTGTCTCTGCGCACGCTTGGCGGGATGAGCGGCGAAATTCAGGAGAGCCTGAACAATTTCAAGGTGATTGTGGCATTCAACCGTTTGGATTACTTCCGCGAGAAATTCAAAGAGGCGAACGAGAATAACTACAGCGCCTCGGTTACCGCGGGCATCGCGAGCAACACGTTTACGCCTATCTATACGTTCGCTTCGGTTGTGGCGCAGATTATCGTCATTTCTTACGGCATATACCTTATCGAGCATGGCAGCTTCACCATAGGCCTCCTTATCGGCTTCCTTCTCTACGTCAACAACTTCTATAACCCGCTTCGCCAGCTGGCGAGCGTCTGGTCGAGCTTGCAGCTTGCACTTGCGGGTCTCGACCGCATTAGCGAAGTCCTTGCGCTCGAAAGTGATATGCAGGTAATTACGGAGGCCGACGGCAAGACGTTTGCGGGAGGGTCGATTTTGGCCTTTGACCACGTCACCTTCGGGTATCCGGATTCGGGCAAGGACGTACTTCATGACATCAGTTTTGCGCTCGCGCGCGGAAAGACCTATGCGCTTGTGGGACCTACCGGGGGAGGGAAGACGACAACCGCATCGCTTATGGCCCGGCTCTATGACCCGACCAAGGGCACGGTCTATCTCGCCGGCCGTGATATTCGTTCCTACGCGCCAAGCGAGCGCGCTAAGCGCGTAGGGTTCATTCTTCAGGAGCCGTTCCTTTTCTCCGGTACCGTGCGCGACAACATCCTGTATGGAAATGAGGAGTATGCAAACCATACGAACGAGCAGGTTGTCGACTTACTCGAGCAATCAAACCTCACCAAGCTGCTCGCGCGTTTTGGCGACGGGCTTGATACAAAACTCTCTACTAGCGGCGACGCGATAAGTCTGGGGCAGAAGCAGCTCATTGCGTTCATGAGGGCTGCGCTGCGCCGTCCGGATATCCTGATACTTGACGAGGCGACCGCCAACATCGATACCGTAACGGAGCAGCTCCTCGAAGAAATCCTTCAGAAACTCCCTCCCGAGACTACTCGGGTTATCATCGCCCATCGTCTGAACACCATCGAGAATGCCGATGAGATATTCTTCGTTAATGGCGGTGAGGTCACCCCTGCGGGCGATATGGAACACGCAGTGGACATGCTGCTTCACGGCAAGCGGGCGAGTTAGAAGGTGAGGAGTGTTAGCATGTAGCGATGAGCTTGAACACGAAAGCCTTCGCAGGACTCTTCGCACTTTTCATAGTCATTGCAGCGTTGTTATTTCTCTGCGCGTGGACTTTCGACTATTGGCAGGCGTGGGTTTTTCTCATTGTGTTTTTTGGATCATCCTTTGCCATCACGGCATATCTGATGAAGAAAGACCCGAAGCTGCTACAGCGCCGCATTACGGCCGGCCCTACCAATGAAAAAGAAGCCAGCCAGAAAATCATACAATTTCTCGCACAAATAGCGTTTCTTCTCGTGATTGTTTTCCCAGTACTCGATCATCGCTTCGAGTGGTCTACGGTCTCGCCATATATAAATGTGGCCGGAGACGTCCTGATCGCAATCGGATTCTATATCGTTTTCCTCGTCTTCAAGGAAAACAGCCATGCTTCAGCGCTTGTCGAAGTTGAGGCTGATCAAAAAGTCGTATCGACCGGCCCGTACGCACGCATTCGCCACCCCATGTATACGGGAGCCCTCCTTCTGCTTCTAGGAACCCCTCTCGCGCTGGGCTCGTGGTGGGGAATACTTGCCCTCATCCCGATTACGCTGGTAATCGTGTGGAGATTGCTCGACGAGGAACGGTTTCTCGCAAAAAATCTGGCTGGCTACGTTGAATACAAAAATAAGGTGATATATCGCCTCCTGCCTTTTATTTGGTGACTTTTTCAAAATTTTGTCTACGCTCGTGAAGCTCGCGCGCGTGCTATATTTCAACGATGCTCAAGCTCTATACGTGGAAGACCCCGAATGGCTATAAGGTTCCTGTTATGCTCGAAGAGCTGGGTTCTAAATATGAAATAGTCCCGGTCAATATCGCGAAAGGCGAACAAAAGGAAGCGGCATTTCTCAAGCTCAATCCCAATCACAAAATCCCTGTGCTCGTCGACGGCAAGACAGCTATCTTCGAGTCTGGGGCAATACTCATCTATCTTGCGGAGAAGAGCGGCAAGCTTTTGCCGAAAAAGGGACCAAAACGCTATGAAGCCCTTGAATGGCTGATGTTCCAGATGGCGAGCGTCGGTCCTATGTTCGGCCAGGCGAATCACTTCCGCAAATTTGCGCCCGAGAAGATTCCCTATGCCATTGAGCGATATGACGCCGAAGCGTTTCGCATACTCGGCGTCCTCGAGAGCTCGCTCAAGAAAAACAAGTATCTCGCGGGTGCGTATTCCATCGCGGATATCGCGACCTGGCCATGGGTCCGCATTTACAACAGTATGGGTATTACCTTAGAGAAATATCCCGGAGTGCGGCGCTGGCTTAAGCGAATGGAAGAGAGACCAGCCGTGAAGCGAGCGCTTGAGAAAGTGGACGAGGCGTGTGCCAAAGCCTTTGAGAACAATTAAAATCGTATGGCCTGGTACCTCTACGTAGCTAGCTTTTTTGCCGGAAGTTTTTTAGCCAATGCAATCCCGCATTTTGTTCAGGGTGTTTCAGGAAATAGATTTCCTACACCTTTCTCCAAACCGCCGGGCAGAGGCCTTTCATCGGCGACCGTTAACGTGCTATGGGGATTGCTTAATTTCCTGGTCGGTTACCTGCTCTTAGGGGTGGGGCAGGTAAGTACTGCGAATATGCTGTCGCTTTTCATTTTCTTTATCGGTGCAGCGGCGATTAGTATACTCTCGAGCTCCAACTTTCAGAAGAAAGAGCGGGAATAGGGTTCACAGGCCGTCTATAGTTTGGTACAGTGGCATATACAAATTAGCCGCGGTGCGTACGGGAACATTATAATAAAACTTGACTATGGGTAAAAATAAAATAATCAGCGCAGTAGTTGTAATCGTCGTGGTAGTGGTCGCGGGATGGTACATCCTCTCGGGACACTCCGGAGCAAATGCTACGGTGGCAATTGTAAACGGGACTCCCATTACCCACACTCAGCTTACAGAAGCAGAGGCGCAGTTCGCCTCGCAGCAGGGACTATCGGCGACCTCAACCGCTGCACAAGCGCAATTCGAGTCGGATGCGCTTGACTCACTAATCGGGCAGACCCTGCTTGAGCAGGCAGCAGAGCAGGCAGGCGTCACAGCGTCTTCAACGGAAGTCGATGCACAATTAGCCGCCTCCAAGGCCCAGTTCAGCTCAGAGAGCGATTATGAGCAGGCGCTTGCTGCGCAGGGAACCACCGAGGCTGATTTACGCACCCAGATTAGCAACAACCTCGTCATCAATACATATTTGCAGCAGAAATTCGACCTCTCGAGCACCACGGCGACTACTGCAGAGATTCAAGCGGCTTATAATCAGGTGGTATCAGAGCAGACGGGAAGCTCCACCCCCATCCCGCCGCTCGCACAGGTACGTGACCAAGTAGAGCAGATGGTAGTGCAGCAGAAGCAGCAAAGCATCGTCGACGCGTACGTAGCGCAGCTGCGCGCGGCAGCAAATGTTCAAATCCTCATAGCAACCTCTACTTCTGCGACAGCAGCGTATTAGTCGCAATTCAGTTTTATGAAAATAGGGTCTTATGAGGGAACGCTCATTGCGGGGAAGACGGTAATTATTACCGGCGCAAGCGACGGCATCGGGGCCGCGACCGCAAGAAAATTGCACGAGCTCGGTGCCTATCTTGTCATCGTCGGGCGCTCGCCTGAAAAGACCAAGAGAGTCGCGGAGGAACTCGGCGTACCCTATTATCTTGCGGACTTCAGCAAGTTTTCTGACGTGCGTAATCTCGCAGCACAGATAAATAAGGATTATAAGCGTATCGATGTCTTGATCAATAATGCCGGCGGCATTATGGGAGATCGTCGCGAACTCACCGTCGATGGCAATGAAATTACGACTCAAGTTAATCATCTGTCGCCCTTTCTCCTGACGCATCTGCTCATGGATACGCTGGTCGCGTCGCGCGCGACGATAATCAATACGGCAAGCGCGGCCAATCGCATGAGCGGCACGATTCATCTGGATGACCTGAAGCTTGATCATGGCTACGGCAAATGGTCGGCATATGGGAAATCTAAGCTGATGAACATTCTCTTCGCCAAAGAACTTGCTACTCGCTTCACTCCGGAAGGCGTGCACGCCGTATCCCTTCATCCGGGCGTGGTGGCGACAAGCTTTTTCGCCTCCTCAAGAGGAGTTATTGGCCTCCTCAATAGATCACTAAGCCGTCTGCTTATTACGCCTGCAGAGGGCGCGGATACTCTTATATGGCTCGCGACGTCTAAGCCTGGTATCGATTGGGTCTCGGGAGGGTATTACTCGAAGAGGAAACTCGCGGTAGCCGATTCTCAGGCGCGTGACGCGACTTTGGCGCGCGAGCTTTGGGAACAATCTTTGCGAATCGTGGGGCAGTAGGGGGGCTACGACTACGAAGATCCGAATCGGACTAACTTTCAGATAAACGGCATCGGGCGTATACTGAGCTTATGGCTAATACAACGACAAAGACTTTCTCATTTGCAGGGCATACCGTGAATCGCATGGGATATGGCGCGATGCAGCTCGCGGGCCCCGGAGTATTCGGCCCGCCGAAGGACCACGATGAAGCGATTGCCGTACTTCGAGAAGCGGTAGCATCAGGAGTAAATCATATCGACACAAGCGATTTCTACGGGCCGCATGTCACGAACAAGCTCATTCGTGAAGCATTACATCCCTATGCGAACGATCTCGTGATAGTCACCAAAGTCGGCGCGGTCCGCGGTGACGATAAGTCATGGATACCGGCTCAGGAGCCGGATGACCTGAAACGTGCGGTGCACGATAATCTGGAGAACCTCGGTCTCGATACGCTTGAAGTAGTTAATCTTCGTGTGATGGGAGACGGCCACGGTCCGGCCGAAGGCTCTATTGCGAAGCAATTCTTGACGCTCGCTGAACTTCAGCGACAGGGGCTTATTCGTCATCTCGGACTCAGCACTGTTACCGCAACGCAGGTTACTGAGGCGCAAGGTATCGCAGAAGTGGTATGTGTCCAGAATCAATACAACATCGTGTATAAAAATGACGACCAGCTCATTGATGAACTCGCTGCAAAGGGAATCGCGTACGTACCGTATTTCCCGCTCGGCGGCTTCACTCCCATTCAGTCTTCAGCGTTGTCAGAGATTGCCGCAGAACTAAAAGCGACGGCGATGCAGGTGGCGCTTGCGTGGCTCCTGTACCGCTCGTCGAATATACTTCTCATCCCTGGAACGTCGTCGCGTGAACATCTGCGCGAAAATCTACAAGCCGCAGAGATAGAACTTTCAGAATCGGCGCAGAAACGCCTCACTGCATTGACCTCTTAAAGTGCTCCGGCAGGAAAGGGAAGGGCAGACAATCACTCAATGGTTCTTGTGCAACGGGGTCCCTATCTAGCGTCTGTGCAAGCGGCTTTTCGTCTACAGCAATTAGCGATGGCTAAGCGGTCTTCTCAGTTCCCTAATATTCTTGGCACCGTTCTTAAGAGCATATATCTCTGTCTCCAAGCCACCGATCTGTCTTGCCAATTTCTGTGTGAGTTCAATAAGTTTGCCCTCGATCTGATCCCCATGAGCGGAGAGCGTTTCGGCGATATCCATCATTTCAGTAATATCTTCAATAGCGAGAAGTATGATAGGCGGACAGGCCTCTCGTGTAGAATCCTCTTTACAGTGAATTTGACGAGCATTTAAGATCATCACTTTGCGTCCGATGATAGGGAACTTATGCGCAACTTCAAAATCCTTGAAAAAGGTATGTTTAGGTAGAATATCTTCGAGTAGTTTTCGGAGTGTAGGAATATTCCATTGGCCATTACCGAGTTCATATACCACCTCACCCTCGGTATCCTGTGGCCTGACCTGAAACATCTGATAGAAAGGCTCATTCGCCGCCATCACACAAAGATTTCTATCGAGAATCAAAATCGGCTCTCGCACAATATCTACTACGGTTTTGATATAGGTCCAGCTGTCTTCCCCTAAACGTTCAAGAAAATCAGCTCCAACGGACTTGAAAGTCTGCGCCGTGTGCCTCTTTGTTTCCATAGTAATGAAGCCGCTATATAACCTGGATCGTTACATTCCATGTTTAAGTTTTATAGGGTGCTGAAAATATCTAAACATTTACTGGCTAGTGTATAAATTACAAGAATCTTTTTCGTGTTACACTTACGCTATGAGCTCTCAAAAGAGATTCGCACTTCTGCGCATCGCCTTCGGCCTCGTGTGGGGAGTAGATGCATACTTCAAGTGGCAACCAGCGTTCTTAAGTGGATTCGCGGGCCAAGTAACAATGATGATGTCAGGACAACCGACATGGATTGCGGACTGGATACAGCTTTGGGGGAATATCGTGGGCCCACACGCCTATGTTTGGGGAATCGTAGTTGCTCTTAGCGAGACCGCAATTGCCATTGGCCTGATATTCGGACTATTCACTCGCACGGCAATTGTGGGCGGCAGTATACTCGCGTTCATTATCTGGGCAGTACCAGAAGGATTCGGCGGCCCTTACGGGCCAGGATCGACAGACGTAGGTACTGGAATCATCTACGTATTTGTCCTCACCGCTTTATGGATTGGAATGAGCTGGAAAGAATATAGCATCGACGCGAAGCTTAACAGAGACATTGGGGCAGATAGATAGAGGAAAGGGTAGACCAATCCGCTATTGGTTCGAATCCCAAACCGCCAGCCAATAGTTTTCCTGATATAATTTCATTTGATGCAATCGAGAAAGCCTCAAAAACTAACGCGTATTTGGACAGCCTTGATTGAGGTTTGTTTCATCGTATTCCTTTTTTATTCAAATCTTTTGATGGGAGAGTTTACCAAATCTGGATTAGGACAAACCAAGGGTCTGTTGTGGGCGCTCCAGAATATTTTTACAGAGATCAATTTCCTCATTGCCGTTGTCTCGGGACTTATTGGCTACCTAGTCTTTGAGTTTCTTAGAAATAAGTTGTAGCTGTTAAAGGTCAATCGCAACACCAGGTCCCGTGTCGCTTAGCATAGTTCGGATATCGTTCCAGACGGCCAGCTTGTCACGTTACTGTATACTCCAACTATGAACCAAAATCGTCCTTGGGGAATTATCATCGTCGCGGTTCTGATGATTCTGTTTGGGCTTGCGGAAGTAGTAACAGGCTTCACGCATAATTTTCTCGGTCTCATCTCTACCAATGATGTTGCTCTCGCAACGTACGGAGCCGCAGGAGTTGGGACACTATATGCGATCGGCGGATTGCTTCTCTTGACCATGAAAAAGCTCGCAGCGAAGTTTGCAATAGCGTGCCTCGTCCTCGTTATCTTGGGACGCATCCTGTTGGTTTGGACTGGGCTCTATCCACTCGCTTCTTTCCTTCAAGATATCTCCATAATCATCGGCACGTTGCTCGCACTCATCTTTGCGATCTATATCTGGCTGAAGTTGAGGGTCTTCAATTGACGACCTCCTCACTTGATTACAAAATGGTTCCCACGTCGTACCAGACGGCCAGCCCGCTAGACATTTTCTATATTTTGTCGTACTGTGCCCACGGACTCAAAAAGGAGAAATTCGAATGTCGAAACTTGCTAAATTACCTGCGCTTCACGTAGGTGACGGAGTGACTGGTACGATGGTTCACATTCACGCTGCGACTTGTAGCAAGGATAACATCGAGGGACGTGGTCCAATTATTGATAAGTCCTACCATACAAGTCATCAGGCGGCTCTCATCGCCTCAAAGGGAATCGATGCGATGGGGTCAGACGGCGACGTCGCTCAGAGGTTGGCTCTGCGAATGAGTGACGGCCGTTATTTCCTTCTTCAAAATGAAGCGCATCCAGTTCTTGTCTCGGACAGTGACCAAGATGCGCAGGCCGCAACCGACCTCAGGACCAAGGCCCTCGCCAAGCTCAGCTCACCTGAACGAGCGGCGCTTGGATTCTGAGTCTTCACAGCTACGCAGCTCCTCGCCATGAATAGGCGGCCATCAGTTGATGGTCGCCGTTTCCTTTTTGTAAAGAGGTTCCAACATCGTCCCAGACGGCCAGCCAATCATTTTTGACTGGTATACTCATGTCTATGGAGAAATTTGTGTACCACGGATCTCACAAAGAATTTGATTCAGACGAAGCGAAACCGAAAAGAAATATTCGAAGTAGGGAGAGTGAAAGTGGTGAGGAAGAAATAATTTTTGATCAAGAATCTTTCCATGCGACTCCACACAAATGGATTGCGCTTGCCTATACCTGTAAATCAGTACCCCATGAGATAGGGGGTAAAATCGCTCACTACAGCATGGGAGTGAGCCTATACGAAAATAATAAGATAGTAGAGATATTCGGATTTAACTCACTCGAAGAAAGTTTGCAGAAACTCTACGGGGAAGGAGGATATATCTATCATTTCGGTAAAGACAAATTTCTTTACAAAGAGGGTCTCGGCGACTTAGAAGTAATCGCAGAAGCGCCGACAAAACCGGTCACTATAGAAAGGGTAGATGATCCGGTTGGAGAGATGGAGAAGCTTGGAGTAACCTTTCACTTCACTGATCTTGGTCTACCAGAGAACGAGAAGCTACGAAACTACTTTTAGATAGGTTCCCACGTTGTACCAGAAGGCCAGCCAAAGATTTCACACACGTAAAATATGGGCATTCTGGCGATGGTCATTTGGATGATCGGAATCTTTTTTCGAGCTTCCGTGGCTTAACGAAAAGAAAACGGACCACGCATGCGATGTTCTGATTTTCGTTCTAATCCATATGGGGTCTTCTCCGTATCGTCCCTCTTCTAGTTATGAGTAGAGATGGTGGGGAGTCCCCGCCTCAGTAAGAGTCAGTAGATCAAAATACTCTCTAATTTTAATCAGCTTGCCTTCGTGAATATCGCAACTCAGGATGATTGGGAGACTAAACTCTGTGCCTGGTGCCGGTTGGCGCGTGGACGCGGGCCACTTTTCGGTGACTACACCTTTATGTACATACTCCCAAATGAGTCTTGTCCCTTCGGCATTGGTAAAGACATTGAACGGCAAAAGTCCTTCTCCAGAACCATGCGTCCGTGCAGCCACAGAGCGTGTGGCAAGTTCTCTGATCTTGTCGAGTCCTTTAAAAGTCTCTCCTGTAGCCATAATTATCCACTCGCCATCCGAAGACCAGAGTTTCATCATGTCCTCAACTCCCTCATGAGTCATCGCTTCGGTGAAAGCTCGAACAAGGTTGGTGTTATTTTTATTGGAATCCATATAGTTTAAGTTTGTTACAGTCTATCAAATAGGAAGCCGCCCCAAAGGCAGATACGTTACAACCTATGAGCTTCTGAACTTCCCGAACATCACCTCCCTCTTAAAAGACCCAAATATTGAAATTCCATAAGTAATCCCTTCCAGTTTACAGTTCTGAACGCATCCAGATGAGGCAGCCAATACTTAGCGAAGGAAGTTCAACCCATTTATTATGTGTGAGATAATACGCATATGGGCAAATTGATATATTCAGTTACTACTTCATTAGACGGTTACGTTGCAGATGAAAAAGGTAACTTTGAATGGACCACACCAAGCGAAGAAGTTCTCGCCTTTGTTGATGATATTTTAAAAAATGTGGGAACTTTCTTGCTTGGACGACGAATGTACGAAACGCTTGCAGTCTGGGACTCAATCCCATCCGATGGACCAAGTGAGGGCATGAATCGGTTTGCAAAAATTTGGGAGGCAGCTAATAAGATAGTGTTTTCTACTTCTCTTACTGAAGTATCAATAGCTAACACAACCATTGAACATGTATTTAATACGGAAATGCTACATAAGTTAATAACCGAGTCTGAAAAGGATTTTAATATTGGTGGACCGCACCTAGCAGCAGAAGCGATAATGGCGGGGATTATTGATGAATTTCATCAAATTATTGTCCCTAGAATAATCGGGGGTGGCGATTCTTGGCTACCCAAGAAGGTTGAAGCTGATCTTGAGCTGGTTGACTTGCGAAAATTTGAGAGTGGCCGTGTGCATCTTCAATACAAACTCAAAAGGCCAAAATCGTTCTAACATCGTCTCAGACGGCCAGCCGTCTGAGATAGCTTCGCACACCGAAGGGTGTCATTTTATGGTAGGCTCAAATTTAACACTGTGAATTCTTATGGGTACGGGGGAAGGAAACTCATGGATAACGTGTCTTGTAACAATTTAAACTCCCTAACGACCCTGTTAATAATATGAGAAAATATAAGAAGGACTTGGGACGAGATTTTAACCAAATCGAGCTTAGTTTTCTCAATCGTTTGAGTAAAGAAAACTGGGCATTCATAAAGACCATGGTAGACATCCTGCGGGAGCCAATTCTGATCCTTAACAAGGATTTTCGCGTGATGATGGCAAGCGATTCTTTCTATCGGATGTTTCAGGTTGACCCAAGAGATACCGAGAAAAAGCTTGTCTTCGAACTCGGGAATGGCCAATGGAATATTCCTGCCCTCCGAAAGCTGCTTGAAGACATTCTACCCCACAACACGTTCTTCAAAGATTTCGAGGTCGACCACGAGTTTCCCTTCATCGGACGTAAAGCAATGATTTTAAATGCACGCCAGATTGATACTACCCCAGGGCTATTCGAGCCCATCATATTTCTTGCCATTGAAGACAATACGTCAATGACAGCCGTTGCTGAAACTCTCGCTAGTCACATAAAGGAACTTGAGGCTAGAAGCTCAGGACGAATACTCCAACTAGAAATGTACATTGATAAATTAGAAGGAGAAATTACTGAAGTCAAAAAGAAGTTATAAAGGTTCCAACATCGTACCAGACGGCCAGCCTCCTAATTTCAGTATGCAAAAAGAAACCCCACCGAAGTGGGGTTCTAAGTAAGATAAATCCAGTAGGACAATGCGTCAGTCAGCCTTTCCAGAGCTGCTTCACTGCGTCGTGTCTGTTCAAGTTTGTTTTCCAGACTCTCTGCGGTGCGCGCATATGCGTCTCTGAACTTTCGGATGATCTCCGTCGCCACTTGACCGTACGTCGCGCCGAATCGTGCGCGGTCCGCGGTGACGATAAGTCATGGATACCGGCTCAGGAGCCGGATGACCTGAAACGTGCGGTGCACGATAATCTGGGGAACCTCGGTCTCGATACGCTTGAAGTAGTTAATCTTCGTGTGATGGGAGACGGCCACGGTCCGACCGAAGGCTCTATTGCGAAGCCAAGGGTACGCAGAAATAAAGCGGTTGGTTCAGAAAAACGAGATTGCTCCTGACGAAGCAGCTCTTCTCAGGGATCAGGTGAGCTCCTCAGGCTTTCCGATGGAACAACCCGAACTTCCCGCGTGCATCAAAAACATGATCGAAGAAGATCCCGATGACTATCAAGCATCGGCGGAAGAAGATGAGGTTGAAGAACAGCAACCCCCCAGGCTCCAATAAATTGCAACATGGGAAATAATTCAAGGCCGCGGCAATATGCGCGGCCTTTCGTTTTGGAACCAAGACCAAGATAGGGAAGTGACAAGCCCCGGATATTAGTCCGGGGCTGGTGTCTTGAGCATTCTTTGAGGGAAAGCAATCAGACAGAAGAACGCTTGCAGGAACAGAAGTTGTAGGAACCAGAGCATGCCACACACGCTCAACACGACAATCGTACCCATCACGACGGTGCCGGTGAAATTTTCTCTATCTGCAAACGCGTACGCTGCTCGTCTCGACGCGATGAAAGCAAGTAGCAGGCCAAGTAAGCCGACGAAATTTGACGGGAGATGCATACACACTCTCCTTGCACAGGGTTTCTGAGGTCAGTTATACAGGGCGCCAGGTAAATTGTTAAGCCCCGCAATCTTGCCAGATCGCGAGGCTTTGTCGCTGAAAGAGCTTACACAGTTACAGGCCTGAACTCTCTGACGCTTATCGAGATTGATATGCGGCCCTTAACACGGAAACAGAGGAAGCGAGACCTCTCTTGTTCCACCGTCTTGGCATACACATCTTTCTCCGTGCGTATTCGGGTGTCCCGGTCTTGTATAGGGCAATCGACTCGGACACGCCTCATCGAATGGCCTAAAGGCACATCGCCGCAGCGAATATCGGCGACAAGCGTCAGGAGGTGTTTCCTTGGTCCTTGCTCTATCATCGAACTCTCCCAATGTGGTTTATCTGCAAATATTACTACACCATATTTATAATCTCGTCAAGACAAGGAAGAAGGAAATTTACGTCGTACTAGACGGCCAGCTAGGAAGGGAAGTGTTAAGCCCCGCGATCTACTAAGATCGCGGGGCTTATAAGTCACTGCCGGGGACAATTCTTAACGTTGACAAAGTATGTTAAGTTGATACTATCCGCATCAGATTGAGTTGTTTGTAAGTCAGATTTCTTCGAAGTGCTGATCCCGTACTAGTTAAGCTTCAATGCCACAACGTTTCACCCAAGGGGCTAGTTATGAAAGAGATACTGTTTGTATTTTGTTTGCTACTTTCAGTCGTTACCATATCGGCAAAAGCGGACGAGGAGCAATCATTGACAAAGCAGCTGACGGCATATACCGCCGAGTATGATCAACTTCTAGCTGGTCGCGCCGCTCTTGCGAAACGATCCACTGCCCTGAAGGATGCTCAGGGGATGGTGTTTAAACAGATGAGTGACTACAAAACAGATCGAGCAAATCTGGATACACGCATGGCTGAACAACAACGCGTTATCAAGGAACACACTGCAAGGGGCCAGGTTTCCAATCCAAGTGAGGCCTACGTCAACGCATATAATGATGAGGCGGCTCGCATTAATGCAAAAACCAACGCGTTGACTCAAGAAGAGGATGCTTTGAATCGACGTCTTGAATTGGTTAAGACCGCAGTTCAAACGCAAATTGAGGAAACTGATAAGGTAGCAGCAGCTGATAAAGCTGCAATAAACCGTCAAATTGTGCTGAAAGGTTTGATGCTACCAATTATCGCGCGCCTGAAGGCGATTATGACGGGTGAAGTCGACCCGTGTAAGGCTGCAATTGCGGCGGTTGATGCACATCCGGACAATGACATCACAAACCAACGCCTCAGAGAGATAATGCACGCCCGGTGCGGTCAAATGTTTGACGGCAACAGGTAATTCGCCGTTCTTAATTCCCAGCGCTTCATTTTGAAGCGCTGCTTTTTATTTCGGATCCCCCTGATAGGGAAGTAGGGAAAATAAAAAAGCCCCAGTGATGCTGGGGCTTGAAACTGTGCAGCCGCTCCTCAGAAGCTTTTACGGTGTTATGCCGAGGAGCTCCAGGAGTCTTTTCGTGTTTTCTGGCCGATTGGCGTCAATCGCAAGAGATTTACGAAAGTCAGCAATTGCTAGGTTCTTTTGATTGAGCGCGTCGTAAACACGCGCTCGTAGATCATATGTGTTGGCGTCCTTTGGATCGAGTTCGACGGCATGCATCGCATCGGGGAGTGCCATTTCGGCCTTATCAAACTCAAGATATGCCCATCCGCGCGTGACGTAGGCATTTGCATCGTTTGGGTCAAGCCGAATCACCTCACTGAAATCTTTGATGGCAAGAGGGTAAGTATAGGACTTGAGACCGTTCTCCGTATAGGTCCTGCCTCGTTCATCATAAGCCAGAGCAGATTGTGGATTAAGCAAGATAGCCGTACTGAAGTCTTTTAAAGCAAGATCGGTCTGATTTGTATGTCGGTACGAATTGCCACGATTTCTGTAGACCTCGCTGTAATCCACCAGTGGTTCTTGTTTGCCCGCTATTGCTCGATTTAATATCCGAGTGCATGCGACGATACTGCGCTCTGGAGTTCCGTTTTTGCAATCATCCTGGTCCTGTCTGTTAGAGCCGCAGCCTTCGAGAAGACATACGAAAGCGGCAATAAAATACAGAAACTGAAGCTTACACACCATGATAAATACCTCCGAGTTAAAGGTAATCCACGAATGAATCTTCGACTAATCTGCAATGACAATAAATCGGATTCTATTACTTGTCAACATCAAGCTTCACGAGTGGGGATTGTCCCACACCTTCAGGGAAGGGAGGGCAGACAATTACTCACTGGCTGTTGTGCGACATGCTCCTCAAATATGCTATAATTGGGATAATGAAAACCACGGCTAACATAAATTTCAATCTCCCAGTTTCCCTAATCAAAGAGGGGAAACAAGTCATTGCCTATACTCCAGCACTAGATATTTCTACGGTTGGTAAGAATGAGGTGGAAGTAAAAGAGCGTTTTTCAGAGCTAGTAAATATGTTTTTTGCGGATCTTATCGAAACTGGCTCGATAGAACAGGTTCTTCCTGAACTGGGGTGGGTTAAGGTTGCCGAATCATGGAATCCGCCTACTGTATCTAATGAATCAATAAATGTTTCGGTTCCGGCTTTTGTCTAATGAGACCATTAGGGAGGATCGATTCAAAACGATTTGAAAGATATTTAATCGCCATCGGGTGCAGATTCGTTAGCCAGGAGTCAAGTCATAGAAAATTTAAAAAAGAAGGGATTCTTCGACCGATTATCGTGCCTTTTACCGATGATTTACCAGATTTTATTATCTTAAATAATCTCCGTACACTAGGAGTTAAAAGGGAAGACTTCATACGAATTATAAGGAAACTGTAGGCCAGACAATTACTCACGCCATTGTTTATGGTTACCTCAACCACAGAGAAAGCTGTACACGAGATTCGAAAGCAATTCGAAGAGAGAGTTGTTGACCAAAACTTACTCGCACAGTTGTATCAAGAATATGCAGATGTTGGCGATACAACGAGATTCGTTGCAAAAGCAAGAGATATATTTCCGCGCGGGAATTGCGGGCTCGCGTCTCTCTACCTCAAGAAGGATCTCGGTGGGAGAATTGTGCAGGGAAAATACGGAAGGCATAAACATACTTTCTTGCTCATTGACGACACGGTTGTAGATATCACCACGGATCAATTTGGGGGACCAGAAGTCTATATTGGCCCTCTCCAGTCACCCTGGTCCTTAAGAGAAGGGAAGGGCAGACAATCACTGTTGTGCGACACTAGCATTTACCTCGTAAAAACGAACAAACCGAACACAAAAACGCTAAATTTAACTGTTCTCTTTTTGTTCGTTTTTGAAGAAAAGAGGCAAAAGGTTCACTAAGGAGTAATATAGGGCCCGTGAAGGTATATTTTACAGACGAGACGAATGTTAACAGAAACCCACAACTCGGCTTCTTTATTTACGGCGGTATAGTTATTGATGAAGTCGAATTGAAGCCTCTCTCACAAAGCGTTTTAGAGGCGAAAAGGCGTTTTGGAGTTGCAAAAGAAAGGCCCATTAAATGGCCCAATATAAATTGGAAAGGGAAAGGCGTACTGGACCCTCATGTCCATGAACAAATCAAAGAAGCGATTCTTGAATCGCGAACGATAGCGGTTGATAGCAAACGACAGCGGACCATGGACTGCATAGTTGTCCACACCCCCTTATTGCGTCTCCCCACTCTTTTCTTGCGGTCCGCTAAAATAGATGTAGCGCGGCCTGGAGGCGACTTCTTCAAGAAGGCCCCAAAAAGGCACGGCGTATCGATTGCTAAGGTAAAAGCAGTCGCTGACTGGAATAAAGTAATGTGGTGGATTGCCTAGGCACACTTCCCGCGCTACTCCATTCAGGCGAGCATAAGAGAACAGGGAAAGGTGAAAGAACTGGAACCTGACCTCATTACGTTCGAGCCGGATCTCCTTACGTTTTAAAACGTACAAGATCTCAAGACGAAATACGAGCAAGAATCGCGTGATGTCATTCAGCACGCAATTAATTTCGTATTAAACGCTTGGGTTTTTCTTACTACGTCTAACGGGAGAATAAAAATAATACCAGCGTACTACTCTGCCTTCGCCTACGGGCATTTAAACGGGGAGAGAACATCCCTACTGCCGTATCCATCCCTCTGAAGGCCTCCCCCGGTCTTCTCCTAGGTATAGGACGTAAAAGATATATTGTGCGACACTGTCCTCTTTCGGGGCTATGCCCTATAATCCTTATTATGAACGACTCCGCTCCGAAGGCTTTTAATACGAGAATAGGATTAGTAGTTATAGTTCTCGTTGCAGTAGCAGTTATTATTATTTATTTCCATTCAAGAAGTTCAACTCCCATAACTTCTGCCGTACCCGTGACAACCAGTACTACGACAACCCAAACTGGCAACAATGCCTCAGTGACAACCCAAACACAAGGAACTGGTTCTCTTGTAATGACGACAACGAATCAACAAGAAGAGACATACGCAACCTATGCCCTAAAGAATCCAAATCAGTTACCGATAACCCAATACCCAACAGCATACGGGGTTGAACTTGATTTCGTCGCAACAGGTAGTCCACTTCTGCCTAATCTTTGCTTAAAGGTCGCATCTGATGTTCCTATTAAAGCTTTTTCCATTCCTAATCACGCTAACGATGCGTCTACCACAATCCCTACGGCAAAGTACGGGGGAGCATATGAAGGAATAACTTGTTTCTCTGGTGGCATTACATCCGAAGAAGACACGACGGTGTACTTTAACGAGAAGCCTTCACAGATTAATTCAAGCCTGTCCGCTTCTAACGTACTGTAAAAAGGGACTTGTTCCCTACCCTACGAAAATCTCGGCTTGACAAGCCTAGAGCCACTGCTGTATGTGCGCGACAATCCATTGCCACGCTTGAGAGATGAGTAGGCCGGCATACGCGAAATTTGCCTGACCTGCGGGAGAATCGATAATCTTTTCTACAGAGATACCAAAATAAGAGAGGGCGAGCAGAAGCACGAAGACCCAGAAGATAAGCGTGAACATTCCTGACAGTATACTACGCTCTTATGAGAGTGCTAGAATCATCGAGATGACTAGTCGCGCCAACGCCCTCAAGCATTTTAAAAAGGTTGACCCGCATTTCCACAAGGCTACGAAGGCACACCACACTTCCCTGCCTTTGCAACTAGTTCGTAAAACTACGGGCGCTGCATTGTTTGAATCATTGGCATCAACGGTTGTATCGCAGCAGCTCGGGATCGCCGCAGCCGACTCCATCTTCATGCGGGTTAAAAAGGTGTGCGGCGGTCGGGTCACTCCCCAGGCCATATTAAAAGCTCGACCTCAGACATTACGTAAGGCTGGTCTCTCGGGTGCGAAGGTTAAAACGCTGAAGTCAATTGCGACGGCGGTCAAAAATAAATCGCTCAATCTTCTCTCGCTTCAAAAGATTCCTGAAGAAGAGGCCGCTGAAAAATTATTGGCGATATGGGGCCTCGGCCCATGGTCAGTCGAGATGTTTATGATGTTCGGGGTCGGCCACCCTGACGTCTTCTCGGCCGGAGACTTGGGCCTTGTTCGAGCGATAGAGGCCATCTATTCCCTACCAAAGAATTCAGCATCACGAGAGAAGCTCACGGCTATCGCGGCGAAATGGGCTCCGCATCGTACTTACGCTTCCCTACTTCTCTGGAGCACGAGAGATAAAAAGTGATTCCGCTGGCCGTCTGGCACGATGTTGAAACAATTTTAAGAAATATTACCGAGACTTGATCTGTTTTTCATACAATTAAGTTTGTAATAAGTATTGATTATAAACGTATATATCTATACATAAGGAATGATACTCTTTCCCTATATTTATTAACTTATAGGATTTTCAATGAAAACCTCAACTGTTGTTTGGATTATTGTTGTTCTTGTTGTCATAGGGGCTGGGTGGTTCTTCTTTAGCGGCAGTTCAACCACCCCCTCAACCGCAGCTCCTGTGGTGACGGCAATATCGCCCACAACTGGCACGCTGCCAGGTGGTGGTGATACGGTGACAATCACTGGCAGTGGCTTCACCGGAGCGACTGCAGTCAACTTCGGAACTGTAGCCGCAGCGTCCTTTAGCGTAAACAGTGACTCGTCGATTACGGCAACGTCACCCGCAGGGGCTTCCGGCGCAATAGTCGATGTGACTGTTGTGACGCCAAATGGCACAAGTTCGACTGGACCAGCCGATCAATTCACGTTCTCAGTAGCACCAAGCACTTCTTCTGATTAAGGGTTCATCTTTCACAACCCTTAAACAAAAATCTCCGCTTAGCGGAGATTTTTGTTTATTGTACAAAAGAAATGAGCGGTCACCTTAATTGGTGACCGCTCGTGCCATACTGTTCCCTACGCACGGACAACTTTGAAATCTCCGCCGGGGGAATGTTCTACTCCCAACTTTCGGGAGCTGATAAGGTATCCACAGCTTCTCGGTTAAGAATTTGAGGGGCTCTATGGCGTGCGATACGTCGTGGGGCTCTCGGTGGCTTCGACTTCTTCTTGGCTTTGGACATGACTCCTCCGACTGCGTTTGTAGGCTGTTCGTATACTACCATTCAATATATAAAATGTCCAGTCTTGAGTAATATTCACGAGTTAACGACAACCTTGTTAATCGCGTAGATGCTACTCAATTTATAATGATCCGTGAAGCTGATGTCCTTCCCATTGGGTACATATGGGTCGCGCATTATATAGGAACCTTTGCTGCCACTCACTAGAACAACGAAGTGCGTACCGCCATAGGCGTGAAGTCCGACGATGACGGGGTTGCCGGTCGCAAGCACCGAATCGATGGCTGCGGTCACGCGGGTCGCACTCTTGTCTCCATCGAAGTAAGTGGTAAAGAGCATAAGCCCACCGACCGCAGAGAAGTTTGCTGGGTTTGCGTTAATGCTTAATGGATTCACATCGCTATACCCATAGTGGGTCAGAACCATCGCCATCGATGTAACGAGACATCCGTCGGCGGCCATCCGGTCGTTGGTTCCGCTCAGCGGCACATTACCCCACTGACTATCGCGTTGGTTGTAGTAACAACCCCACGAATCACAGCTGGTCTGATTGGTGAGGATGCCGGCGCCTCCGGCGCCTGTCGTGAAGGCGGAGAAGCTTGCGAGTTGTGCCTTTGCCGAAGCAAGGAGTTTTTGGAAGCTTGCTTCGCTGTTATTGGTCTGGGCCAGGAGTTGTTGCTGCTGTGCTTTGTTTTCGGCGACGGATTTATTTTGTGCGTTTAACTGCGCCTGCAGAGCCACTTGAGTGGTCTTTGCGGCTGTAACCTGGTCGCGGTTGTTCGAGAGTTCTATACTCGCGTTCTGCAGGTCGCTGATGTTTCCCCCGAGTGCCCGATTAAATTGCAACGTATCGTCGGCAGCTTGCCACGCATCCTGCAGAGAATTCGAGGAAATCATTTGTATGACGAACGATGTGTCCTCGTCCTCCTCTTCGTCACGAAGCGCTTTAGCAATTGCGTCTTGGTTGGCCCCAATACTGTCTTCCTTATCCCCGATAGAGGACGTGAGCGTTGAAATCTGAGCATTAGCCGACGCAATCTGGGCCTGGGTCAGCTGGATTTGGGCGTTAAGCTGCTTTTGCTTGAGAGTAAGGGAATTGATAGTGGACTGGAGCGTGACCTTCTGGGTGCTAAGCGATTGGATCTGCTGCGTATAAGAATTAATTTCCGCCTGCAGCTCGGCCATCGTGTCGCTTGCGGCATCACCCAGAGCGGACCGTGGTGTGCCCAAAAGTACGCCTGAAATTATGAAAAATAAAAGAAGTAAAGATACAGGACGTGTCATTACCCTTCTAGTATAGCAATAGCTTTTTGTATGCGCGAAATAGATTCGTCGACGCCGAGAATCGAGACAAGGGTGAAGGGGTCCGGCGAACGATCCTGTCCGGAAAGGGCGTAGCGTAGGGGCCACAAGACCGCTCCGCGGCCCCCCTTCCCTTTTGCTTCTTCAGCATCGGCAACCGGCATAAGGAGTTCCTTTACCGAAGTGCTGGATGCGCCCGCCGGAAGCCCTTTTATAAGGCTAGAAAGGCCTTCTAGAGCGGTTTTAGTCATTCCTGAATGTCCTGGGAGCTCCTTGGCTAGAAGACGCTCCTTTTCCAGTTCCGGGGCTTGGAAAAGGCAGGAAAGTTCGCTTGCGAGTACCTCGCGAGCCTCAGCAAAAGTATGCGCGCGCTCCTGAAGCAGAGGCACGGCTTTACGGAGCTTTTCAGAGTCGAACCCCTCAAACTTTCCCTGCTCTATAAACTCGTCGACGGAGAGTTTGCGCATCCAGTATTGATTGACCGAGAAGAGCTTCACCTCATCGAAGATGGCGCTTCCCTTCTGCACGCGGGCAAGGTCGAAGGCCTGCGCCAATTCTTCTCGCGACATATATTCGCGTTCGTCGCCCGGGTTCCAACCGAGGAAGGCGAGATAGTTAAGCATTGCTGCCGGCAGGATGCCTTCATCGCGGTATTCAGTCAGCGCCTTTGCTCCATTACGCTTGCTGAGCTTCTTGCGATTGCTGTCCATGATGAGCGGCAGGTGTGCGTAGAGAGGCGTCGGGAAGCCGAGCGCGCGTTGGATGAGTATCTGTCGTGCGGTGTTGGAGATGTGGTCTCCCCCACGGATGGTATGCGTGACGCCCTCATCCGCATCATCAACAACAACAGCGAAGTGGAACACGGGCTCATCAAGCGAACGCGCGATGATAAAATCTTTCAACTCATCGACGTTGGTCGTTATCTCGCCGTGAATGACATCATTAAAGGACACATCTCCACCCGGGTTCTTAAAACGGATGACCTCTTCCCTGTCCCCCGGCGCTTGCGGCGTCTCCTTTGAGACATACGCCTTTCCTTCGGCGATAAGTTTCGCGAGAAGTTCTCGGTGCCGCGCGCGGTGTTCGCTCTGGCGGAAGAGTTTATCGGATGGAAGTTGCAGCCACTCGAGTGCCTCTAGAATATTTGCCTCGTACTCTTTCTTGGAACGCTCAGCATCGGTGTCCTCGATGCGCACGATGAAGGAGCCTCCGGAATGCTTGGCAAAGAGGTAGGCGAAGACGGCGGTACGATAATTGCCGGCGTGCAGGTAACCGGTCGGCGATGGGGCGAAGCGGGTGACGACGACGCTCATGATTCGTGCGCAAGCCCTATGGAGAGAATCTCGGTTGCGAGGATGCGGGCGGAATCCGGATCGGTAAAGCCCTTAGCTGCTGCTCCCATCTGCTTACTGAGTTCAGTGTCGCTCGTAATTCGCCTTATTTCCGATACAAGAATATGCGGCGCGAGATTCTCCTCTTCAAGCACCACCGCTGCGCCAGTACGAGCATAGGCGTATGCATTACTGCGCTGATCGTGGCTGATGGATTCGGGAATCGGGATGAGGATAGAAGGCTTCTTCCAGAGGCCTATCTCGGCGATGGAACCGGCGCCTGCGCGAGAGACAATGATATCCGCAGCTCCCGCAGAACGCTGGAGGGATATCTCGTCGAGATAATTGACCGGATGGTAGCGGCTCGTGTGCGGATTATCTTTGAGGACAACGTTCGCTACTTCTTGTACGTCTTTGAAATTATTCGGACCGGTCTGGTGGATGATGTTTGCAAAAGAGACAAGATCCGGGAGCGCAGTCAAGACCATCTCGTTTATCTTCATAGCGCCCTGAGAGCCCCCAAGAATAAGAATAGTCGGGATCCTCGCTTCAAGACCGAGATATTGCTGGGCACCCTGCGATTCTGTGCGCATCAATGCCTTGCGGACGGGAATACCGGTGCGAGCGATGTTTCCTTGCGCTTTCTTAGGGAAGAATTGCGCTGCGCTTTCAAAGGAGATGGCGATCTTTGTCGCCCACTTCGACGCGAGCAAATTCGCGCGACCCGGTCTTGCGTCTGATTCATGGATAATGATCGGAATACGCAGGAGACGCGCAGCGAGTACGGTTGGAACACTGCCGTAACCACCCTTGCTCATCACGACATCGGGATAGAGACGGAAGAGCGTAAAGACTGCAGAAATAGTCCCAAAAAAAGTGATGAAGACGTCGGTCACGTTACGCACGGATGCATAGCGCCGTATCTTCCCTGCCGAAACCGGAATGTAGGCGATGCCGTTTTCAAAAAGGGCCTTCTCATCGAATGATGTCGGCGCCAGATAATACATCTCAGGCGCAATCAAATGCTTCTCACGGACGAGGTCTTGAATCGCTTCGGCAACGGCAATAATAGGATAAAAATGCCCTCCCGTTACCCCGCCGGTGAACACGATTTTCATAGGCAAATTATACCAGCCTTAGGCCTTACGATGGTTGGCGACATTGAGGATGAACCCGCACATAATGAGCGTCGCGAGAAGGGCGGTTCCGCCGTGTGAGACGAAGGGCAACGGCTGACCAGTGAGCGGGATGACCCCAAGCATTGCTCCGATGTTCACGAATGCCTGGATAATAATCATGACTGAAAACCCCAGCGTGATAAGTCCTCCGAAGAGATCAGTCGAGTCGCCTGCTATCACGATGCCGCGCGCCGCAAGAGCGAGGAACAGGGAAATTAGGACGATTGCGCCGATGAACCCAGTCTCTTCGGCAAAGACAGCAAAGACGGAGTCGCCATCGGGTTCAGGCAAGTAATTAAACTTCTCAACGCTTTGGCCAAGCCCCTTCCCCAAGAGGCCGCCGCTTCCAACTGCGATAAGCGACTGCTGAATCTGGTACCCACTGCTCAGCGAATTGGCTGAAGGGTCGACGAAGGTCTTGACGCGCTCCAGCACGTAGGGACGCACGGCGACCACGACGCCGAGCATGAGCACGAGCCCCAAAAGAAGGATGCCGAAGTCTCTCCACGGCGCTCCCGCGGCGAAATACATAACTGCTCCTGTAATGAGAACGAGAAGCATCGTTGAGGTATTCGGCTGCAAGAGAAGCAGCGCACTTGGTACCGCAAGCATCACGATGAAAGGAAGCAATCCCTTCTTTGGCTCAGAGAGCTGCCGCGCTCTGGGGGCTAGCCACCACGCAAGCGCAAGCACAAAGCCTATCTTCAAGAATTCAGAGGGCTGGACTGTGGTGAAGCCGAGGTTAATCCATCGTGTCGCGCCGCCGGAATGAAAACCGATATGCGGCACAAATACGAGCGCAGTCAAGAAAAGCGTCACGCCATAGATGGTAGGGATATAGCGCTTCAGTTGTGCGAGCGGGAGCGCGCGGACAATAAGAAGCGCGATAAAACCAAGAACAAGACCGAGACCTATTTGGAGCAGAATGTCCTTTGACACTGAATCGTTCGAGCGGGCAAGGAGGCCGAGGGCAGCGGAAGAAAATATGGCGAGTCCGGCGAGCATCAGGCTCAAGACAAGCGTGAAAAAGATTTTATCTCCGGAATCGACGCGCATATTATTTTAAAAGCGCGATGGTCATGCCCACGATAGCGGAGACGATAGAGATGATCCAGTAGCGCATCGTGACCTTGTAGGAGGGCCAGCCGATTGCCTCGAAGTGATGGTGCAATGGAGCGATGCGAAATAATTTCTTCTTACGAAATTTCTTTGATGCGACTTGTAGAACATTCGAGAGGACGGTGACGACGAGCGGCAGCGCGATAATCGGGAGCGCGGCGATGCCGTATCCGTTGCCAAGCGTATCGGTCATAAAGGCCACGGCGGCCAGCGTCAAAGTCAGGCCCATCGTCCCCGTTTCCGTCATCCAGAAGCGTGCCGGTGGAATATTGAACCAGAGAAACGCGAGTATCGCTCCTGCGACGGTGGCTGAGAAGGCAGCCAGATTAATCTGATTCTGGAAATACGCGATGCCTGCGTAAGCCATAAAGGCGGTGCTAAAGATGCCGCCAGCAAGTCCGTCGATGCCGTCTATCACCCCGCCAGCATAGAGGCCAATCGATACGAGTATGAAAAGAGGCACAATGAGAGCCCCAAGATACAAGCTCCCATCGCCAGGGATACCGACGGAGACCATACCGAGCTTCGCATAGAACCACCAGCCGATGAAGCTCGAGATGAGCGTCACGAAAAGGAGGCGCGTGCGCAGCCGTATCCCGCGCTCTCCGGAAGGGTGGATATCGAGCATGTCATTTACAAAACCGACCAGCGCTCCGGCGATAAGCGTGAAGAGCGGAATCCAGGTCTGACTGCGGCTATAGAAGTCGAATTTTTGTATCGAAGGATACGGAAAGAGATGCGCAAGGAGCCAGATACCGAGCGTCACGAAAACGACGGTCGCCCAGATGAGGATACCGCCCATGCGCGGGGTCTTTGTCTCCGTATCGCTACGCAGTTTCGTGAATTCGACCGCAATCGTTCCGTCGAGGGCAATCTTCCCCGTCGTTTTCTTCCATACCTTATGCTTGAAGAGATAGTGCGTCAGAATCGGCGCGAAGATGATACCAAAGACGAAGGCGGCGGTTGCAGGGACGAAGACTTTAATCACATCGCTCGGAATCATAGAGAAGCAACGCCGGCGAAATGTGCGAGCGTGGCGTCAACAAGTGCGGCACCGTCCGTAAAGCGGGCCGTTACGGAGGAACCGAGGACGACAATGGCAATCGGATGCTGTATCCCAACGTTAAAGACAAGCGCAAGATTTCCACCGGCAAGGTCAGTGTAACCAGTCTTCGAAAGCAGGAGTCCCGGGATAGTGCTCGTAATCGGGTCGGTGTTTTTTATAGTGAAAGAAGTGCCGCCCTCTGAAGTCGCTTGTGCGGTACTCTGGGTCGTTGCTTCTGCGATAGTCGGCGCCTTCTCGACTAATGCGCCGGCGAGGTGAGCAAGATCGTCGGCTGAACCGTATCCGCCTGAAAGCGTGGTGTTTACGTCGAGGCCGCTGCCATTGAGAGCGTAGGTTTGAGCGAGATTAAGCGCAGCGGCCGCCCCGGCGAGCATCTGGCTCTGTGTTTTATTCTCCTGGTCGGCAACGGCGGTCGCAATCGCGACAGCGCCGTCGTTAAGGGAGCCGGTGAGGGTGAGCCGCGCTAAATCAGAGAGTGTGAAAATCTGTCCGGTGTTAAAGGCGCGCGGCTCGTCGACGGTAGTTGCTTCCTCGGGAATGGTAATCGGCGTTTGCGGCGATAGCTCGGTTACTGCGGCATAGACCGTAAGGAGCTTGGTGAGTGACGCGAGTGGGAGCTGGGCTTCAGCGTTCTTGGCATATAAGACTTGTCCGGTCGCGAGATCGTAAACGATAGCCGCTTTCGCTTCAATCGCGACATTTGCGAATGCGTCTGGCGCAGCCGGCGTCGTGATAGTGACGGTTGGCGCCTGTTTAGCGGGAGGCGATACGAGCATAAAAAATGCGAGAACGCCGGAGGCGATGAGCAACGCTATCCCCGCCTCTCTCATAGAACGGCTTTGCAGAGCAATCTTTTTCAAGTCCGGAGTGTTCATATAACTTCTTCTTGTTCAACGACAGTCTCTGCAACGGCGCGCAGCTCCTCGGCCCGCGGAAGCTCATCAAGGCTCGTGATGCCCAAGTGAGCGAGGGCTTCGCTCGTAACGCTGTAGCGGATACGGCGCTTGTCCGCTTCGTCTTCCCTGCCCTCGATAAGACCGCGCATTAGGAGTGTGCGCACCGACGTCGAAGAATTGACGCCGCGCACCCAATCAATCTCTCCGCGCGTTGCGCCGTCTTGATATGCGATAACGGCGAGCGTCTCGATACTTGCCTTTCCCAAATCACGAGAGAGTTCGCTTTCCCGGAGCTTCTTGACCATAACCGCAGCCTCCGCTGCCGTGCGCAGCTCCACCATAGCCGGAGTCTCGATGACTGCGACGCCATGCCCTTTGAGCGACTCGGAAAGCGCCTTAAGCGCTACCGTAAATTCACTGTCTCTAATCCCAAGGAACTTCGCGAGCTGTTTCTTTTCAAGAGGCTCGCCAGAGGCGAAGAGCAGCGCTTCAAGGGCGGCAGGAGGAGTTAACATTCCTATCATCATAGCGGTCTCCCCTCCCAAGGGCAACGCCCTGTACTGTGAATCTAGCCGTACCGCGGAACAGTGTTAGAAGTGGTGTTGCTGATGCGTATGTCGCCGTGGACGTCGTACTGCTCAGCGGCAATAGCACCCTGCTTCACGAGCTCCAGAAGGGCTAGGAAGGAAACAATAACTTCAATCTTCTCCTTTATTCCACCCGAGAACTCCTTGAAAGAAAGCGTCATCGCGCTCTGGACACGTGTGGCTAGCCGCTCCATCATTTCCTCAATAGTGACCAACGGCTTCACTCTTGCTTGGGGCAATTCCTCTACCGCTTCGCGGGCAGCAAGGACTCTGGCAAATGCTTCGGCAATCGCGTCCTTAGTGAAGTCGCGCGAAGGAGCAAAAGTAATCTCTGGGACACGCTCCCCTGCTGGCACCATCACTGTTTTCCCAAAGATGCGCCAGAGTTCCCGTGAGGCTTCGCGCACCTTCTCATAGGCTTCGAGTCGGCGCTTGAGGTCTTCAACGTCCGCAGTCTCTTCCTCAGTCAGCGCGAGGTCGGGAATGAGCGACTTTGACTTGATAAGGAGCAGAGTCGCCGCTATCTGGATAAAATTAGCAGTTTCTTCGACCGGAAACGAGGTCTGTGAGCGCACGTGCTTAACGAAATCCTCAGTGATGTTCGCAAGCGCGAGATCGTTCACCAGGAGCTTTCTTGACTCGATAAGGTCGAGCAGCATCTCGAACGGTCCTTCGTACGCGTCCGTCTGAATATGGAAATTAGTCTGGGACGGTGTCGGATTCATTTTTTGAAAGGAGCACGTCGATGCGGTTAAGGTCGCGCGGGAAGAGAGACGCCTCCTTTACATTCGGCAAGTTGAGCATACGGGAGGTGAAGCGCTCAAGCCCGGTCGAGCATCCGCCATGCGGCGGCATGCCGTACTTAAATGCCTGCAGATAGAAAGAGAACTTCTCAGGGTTCATCCCGCGCTCCTTGATGCGCGCAACCATCTCATCGTAGTTATGGATACGCTGCGCGCCGCTGTTAATCTCAAGGCCCCTGAAGAGCAGGTCGAAGCCTCGGCTTTCTCCGGTACTCGAGCTGCTATCAGCCATGGTATAGAACGCACGAACCTTAGTCGGGAATTTTGTGATGAAGACAAAGTCACTGTCGTGTTCTTTAAGCGCCCATTCGCATATCTTGCGCTCATGTTCAGGCTCCATATCGTCGCCACTTGCACCGACCTTCTCCTGCGCCTCGCGCAGCGTTAGTATCGGGAATTTCTTGCCGAGGCGCGGAACCTCGGTGCCCAGAATCTTGAATGCATCCGAGTGCTCTTTCCCGACCCGCTCGACGGTGCTTCGTACCACACTCTCGAGAACTGCCATTACATCGAACTCGTCTTTAATAAAGCCCATTTCAAAATCCATTTGAGTCAGCTCCGAGAGGTGGCGAGTTGTCGCCGACTTCTCGGCGCGGAAGATGCGCGCGATAGTAAAGACGCGTTCGAATACGCCTACCAAGATTTGTTTATAGAGCTGCGGCGAGGTCGCGAGATAGGCGTTCTGGTCATAAAAGTAGTCGACTTTGAAGACTGCGGCACCGCCCTCAGCGTCGGAGCCTACCAACGCTGGCGCCTGGAACTCGGTGAAGCCTTGCTCCGCAAGCGCATCACGATAGGCGTCCGCAATAGCCGCCTGAACCTCGAAGATGGCGCGGTCCCGCGCGCTCCTGAGTGTGAGGGGACGATTGTCGAGGCGGGTGTCGAGATTCACTTCCTCATCTTTAGGGAATGGAAGCACCTGTGCCCCGGACAAGATTTCGATGCCCTTTATTTCAAGCTCGATGTCGCCATTCTGCTTATCGGCTTGCGCATTCTTCTCGGGGCGTTTGTTGACCACTCCCTCCACCTGCACAACATATTCGGTTTTAATTTCCTTTGCTATCTCGATAGCTGCTGAGCCGGGCAGAACGACACCCTGCACAACTCCAGAACGGTCCCGGAAATCAAAAAAGACCATTTTCCCCTGGTCACGGCGCACATCCACCCAGCCTGAAATCGAAACGGTCTTGCCGACGTGCTTGCCCAGCTCTCCGATAAGTGTCCGCTCCATATGTCTATTATGCCACGCCAATTGCCGTGCGTACCTGCTCCATTTTAGCCTCGGTTACCGCACGCGCCTCGGTCTTCCCTTTCGTAAGGACTTCCTCAACTACGCTTGGATTATTTTTCAACTCTTCATATTTCGCGCGCATCGGAGAGAAGTAGGTATCTAAGTCTTCAATCAAAGCTTCTTTTAGTTCTTTATATTTACCCTCGTGTTTTGAGTACACCGTCGCGAGCTCGTCCTCGCCTTTGATAAGGCTATGGATTGCATATACGTTTTTTGGCTTCCCACCGGAAGAGTCCGTCACGATACTCATCACCGCTTTCGCGAGTTCGTCACGTGAAGCGAATAGCGGAATAACATTCCCGTAACTCTTGCTCATCTTCTGCCCGTCGGTGCCGGGGACGATGGCGACATTCGGCATTATGTAAGGCTCCGGCAGCTTGAATACGTCGGTCTTGAACGTGCGGTTGAATTTCTCTGCCGTATCACGCGCGTATTCGATATGCTGCTTTTGATCCTGTCCTACGGGGACGACGGCGGCATCGTAGAGAAGAATGTCTGCAGCCATCAGCATCGGATAATTAAAGGTGCCGACATTCAGTTCTTTGTTTTTTGCTTCAGCGTCTTTATATGCGTGCGCACGTTGTAAGTACGGCATCGTCGTGATGGTATCGAATATCCATGCGAGCTCGGTGTGGGCGGCCACGTCAGATTGTTTAAAAAGCACGACCTCTTTTGGGTCAAGACCGACAGCGAGGTATGCCATCACGAGTTCTTTGGTACGGCGACGCATCTCTTCAGCGTCCTGCATCGTGTTAAGGGCGTGGTAATCGGCGACGAAGATAAAAGGGCGATACTTTCCGGTCTTCGCTAAGTCGACCAACTGGCGCATCGCGCCAAAATAATTACCTATATGAAGCTCTCCGGTGGGTTTGATTCCAGAAACGAGGACTGGCTTATTTGCACTCATATCCGATACGATACCATACCCGTGTTACGCTATAACTATGGAGAGAACCCGACTCGAGCACCTCTCGCTCCTCGTTCTATTTGCGGGCATTTCGATATTGCTCTTTTTCGTCTTCGCGCCGTTTTTTGCATTACTTTCGCTTGCCGCAGTCTTCGCCATCCTACTTCACCGTCCGTATGAGCAACTGACGAAAGTCTTTGGCGGTAGGAAAAATCTAACCGCCACGCTTGCGGTCGTCGTCCTCATTATCTTCTTCATTGTGCCGGTTTTGTTGCTGGGAGCTCAAATCTTCCAAGAGGCACATAATCTCTATGCGAGTATGAATGGCGGCAGCGCACAATACCTCTCCATTGTGCAGCAATTTATTGAGAACCTGGTACGCCACATACTCCCTGGATTCGTTTTCAATATCAATACGTACGTTGGGAGCGCGCTCGTCTTTATCGCCAACAATCTCGGCTCGCTTACGTATAAGACGCTTACTATTGTCTTCCAGACGTTCTTGATGCTGCTCGCATTCTTTTTCTTCCTGCGCGATGGCCGCGGCCTCATTACTTCGTTTGTCGACACAAGCCCACTTGGGGCGCAGATAACTCGTGAAGTGCTCAACAAGATGTACGACACCATAGAATCAGTCATAAAAGGCACGTTGGTCAACGCGCTCATCCGATGGCTTTGCATCTGGGCGGCGTTCTACATCTTTGGTATCCCCAACGCCATTCTCTGGAGCAGTATTGGCGGCATCGTGGGAGCGATTCCGGGCCTCGGTACCGCGTTCGCCTTTATTCCAGCAGTCGCGTATCTCTATCTGCAAGGCAGCATCTTAGCCGCGATTGGTCTCGCGCTCTTCGGCATTGTCGTCATCATTCTGGTGGACAACGTCCTCACCTCCTACTTCTTCAGCAAGGGTCTGGCTGTTTCGCCGGTATTCGTACTCTTCTCCATCCTCGGCGGCGTGGTCTTCTTCGGGCCGCTTGGGTTCATCTTAGGCCCCCTAGTCCTCTCGATATTCCTCTCGATTGTTCACGTATACAGCATCACGCGGACGGAAGCCTAGCTGACCTTCTTTGCCACTTTCTTTACGGTCCTCTTCCCGCGGGTAACAGAGCGTTTCGCTATCGTTTTCGCGCGCGAGAGATCGCCGCGGCCCTCTTTCTTTAATTCTTGCTGCACCATCTTCCAATTCGCCTTCAATTCGTTCGCCGCGCGCTTGAGATCTGCCGGGTTGATAGACTTCACCCCTTGGTAGGTAGTCGTTACTGTGTCGACAATATCAGCGAAATCCTGAGCATCTAATTTTTTCAGATTCTTAGCCTCTCTGATGACCTCTTTCTTCATATCAGTCGCCCACTTCGCGGCGGCTTGCCGGTGCTTCTTAGCATCCTTGCTGCCATAAAAATAATAGCCTGCGGCAGCCGCGGCACTGGCAACGACGAGTCCTGCACCAATTCCCTTTGCGAGTTTCTGTTTGTTGATTTTTGCCATACGAATATATAGTTTAGTTAACGATTAAGAATCTTTCGTTGCTCGTTTAGCGCTTTTCCGCAAAAAACCGAAGAGTGATTTCAATCGGCCCTTTCCTTCTCGGATTTCACCGCGCATCTCTCTTAAGTCTTGACGTATGATATCGCTTTCGCTTACAACCTGTTTTGAAATGTACTCGACGTTCTTGAGTATGCGCTGGACCCTCCACAGGACGACCGCAAGCAGAATCCCGAGGACAATCACCACAACCGTCGTCACTACAAAGAAAACATTCATTCTCAGGAATTCATCCATATAAAAACTATAGCAGAAAAACGGAAAACTGATATACTCGCTCATATTGCGTCGGTGGCGGAGTGGTCAATCGCAACAGGCTGTAAACCTGTCGGACATAGTCCTACGGAGGTTCGAATCCTCCCCGGCGCACCAGTAGGATTGTGCTAGAATTCCCTCAGGAAATTTGTTACGGAGGCGCATATGTCTGTGTTACTGACGATGGCGTTCCCGACCTATACCGATGACGACCCGTTCATTGTGGAGCGTCACTATAGCCTCTATTTGAACGGGAAGGTACTCGAGGATGGATGGGATGTACTGGCCGCTTTGAATGAGCGTTCCGGTGAGAATGTCGAACTCGGGATTGTCGTGTGCGACGCAGGGGAGTTTATCCAAGCTGGAACCCAAGGCTTTATTCCTATCCCATTCGGGATGCGCAATCGGCTCCTGCAGCAAGGGCTTGTTGAAGGGAAAGCCATATCGGGCCCGGACCGCGTCGATTTAACAGAACTCAAATTAAGCTTTCATGGAATGTCGACTCTGGCCGATCACATAAAGGCCCAATCGCGATGAACCATGGCATAAATGTCCGGCGCCCTTTAGCCGGACATTTTTATTTCAAAACGAGAATGAGCACGCCCTGCTTGCCTTTACGGACCAGTGCATAGCCGCTCTTGAGATCGCCCGGAAATATTTTTTGGTCAGGACTCTCGATAGTCTGGCCCGAGAGGGTGATACCCTTCCCTTCTATAAGCCGACGCGCTTCTGACTTGGAGGACGCGAGTCCGCCTGTTACTAACGCCTCGGAAAGCGAAGCGCCGTCTTTCAAGTCACCTCTCGAAAATTTAACCGAGGGAGCTTCGGCAAGAGCGACGGCGAGCGCCTCTTTCGAAAGTTCAGCAAAAGGAGTATCGCCAAAGAGTGCGTCGGTTGCTGCAGCAGCTTGTGCGGCCGCAGCTGGCCCGTGGACAATTTCGGTCACGAGCCTGGCGAGCGTCTCCTGCGCCTCGCGATCAGCGGGGTTCTGTGAATGCCGTGCCATCAGTGCCTTGATTTCACCGAGGGATATGAAAGTATAGGCCTTTAGATATGTCTCGATACCGGTGTCGGGGAGATTAATCCAGAACTGGTAAAAACGGAATGGGGAGGTCTTTTTCGGATCGAGCCACACGGCGTTTCCTTCGGTTTTTCCGAACTTCTTCCCCGAAGCATCAGTAACAAGCGGCGCAGTGAAAGCGTATACATCTTTGCCAAGCTTCTTGCGGACAAGGTCGACACCGGAGAGGATGTTCGTCCACTGGTCACTCCCGCCGACTTGCAAGTCGCAGCCATATTTCTGATAGAGAGTATAGAAATCAAAACCCTGGAGGAGCGCATAAGTAAACTCCGTATACGAAATGCTTTCGTCCGGTGTCTCTAGGCGTTTCTTTATGCTTTCCCTTTTTATCAAATCGTTGACGGTAAAATGCTTCCCGATATCGCGTAAGAACGGCACCAGTTTCAGCTGGAGTAGCCAGTCGGCATTATCGGCCATCTTAAACGGAGTCGTGCCGAGGATCTTCTTCAACTGCGCCTTGAACGCCTTCGTATTTTTTGCGATGATTTTCTCATCCAGCATCGGCCGTTCGCCCCTTTCCTTTGGGTCGCCTATCATCCCCGTCCCGCCGCCGACGAGATAAATGAGCTTGTGCCCCGCTTCACCGAGCCGCCTCATGAGCAACAGTAGTTCCAGATGTCCCACATGGAGCGAGTCTGCGGTCGGATCCATACCGAGATACACCGTGCGCGGAGCAGAGAGAATCTTCTCTATATCGGTCGATGAGTGCACCACGAGCCCGCGGCCCTTCAGCTCTTCGGCGAAAGTCATGAGGAAACTATACCACTAAGCATTAGCCGCAATAAAGCCACCGGCTTGGATTTCCCAAAGTTTCTTATATAGATTATTCTCCTGCGCGATAAGCTCTGTATGGGTGCCGGAGAGGATGGCCTTACCGTTCTCCATCACAATGATGCGATCCATTTTCATAATCGTCGAGAGGCGGTGCGCGATGGCGATGACCGTCTTGCCTTCCATGAGCTTGGCGAGGGCGTCCTGTATCAGGGACTCCGATTCGGAATCCAGGCTTGAGGTCGCCTCGTCGAGGACGAGGATCGGCGCATTCTTAAGTATCGCGCGGGCAATAGCGACTCTCTGGCGCTCGCCGCCGGAAAGCTTTACGCCGCGTTCGCCGACGTATGTCTCGTAGCCAAGCGGTAATTTCGAAATAAAGTCATCGCAATTTGCCTTCTTCGCCGCTTCGATAATCTCCTCCATTGTTGCGCCCGGTTTGCCGTACGAGATATTTTCGCGCAGCGTACGATGGAAAAGTACCGATTCTTGCGGAACATACGAAATGGCCTTTCGAAGGCTCTCCTGCGTGACGTCGCGTATGTCCTGACCGTCGATACGCACAGCGCCACTCTTCGGATCATAGAGCCGCAGAAGAAGCTTGGTGATGGTCGATTTTCCTGCACCCGAAGGGCCTACCAGCGCGATTTTCTCTCCGCTTCGGATGGTGAGTGAGAAATCCGTCAAGATATCTCGTTCGGCGATAAATCCAAAATTAACCTGGTTAAATTCGATTTCTCCTTTTGTATAGGCCAGCGCTTTGGCTCCCGGTTTGTCCTGTATTGAATAGGGCGTATTGAGAATATCGACCATCTCAGAAGCGTCCGCAAACGCGTCATAGACTCGCCGGAGCGTATTGCCGAAGTTCCAGATTTGATCGAGGAGTCCAAGAATGTAGACCTGGATGAGCACGAAGTCTCCCACGGTAATCTGTCCTTTTTCCCAGAGCAGCACACCGATGCCAAGCAACCCTACCTCAATGATGATGCCCAGCGCCTGCTGGATACCCTGTATGACATTGTCGGCATTCCATGAGCGCAGCGTCGCTTTGCGCCATGCATTCACAATGGCGCCCATAGTTGATTGCTCGAACGCTTCTCCCGTGAAGAGCGTTATCGCTGCATGATTCCCCACGGCGTCGGAGAGCGCGCCGGTCATCCGACTGTCTTGCGCGACGCGTTCGATACGCAGCGGATGCCGCCATTTGTTCAAGATGATCTGAACAGCGACGAAGATAATCACCCAGACCAAGAGCCCGAGGCCGAGCCACTGATTACGTATCCAGAGGATGGTGACAGAGCCGATGGCAAACAGCAGCGTCGGCAGGAAGTTATACGTAACACTATCAAGGATTTGTTCATACGAACGGGAATACCGCGTGACGCGGCGGGTGAGCGTACCAGCGAAGTTGGAGGTGAAGAAATCCTGGCCATGGCCGATAAGGTTGCCAAAGGCTTCCTCTTCGAGGTCGGCCATGACATCTGCTTCGAGAGTGCTGTTCGACCACATCTGCATCTGGCGTGCTGCCCAGTTGGCGGCGCCGATAATTCCATAGATTATGAGGATACCGAAGAGCACATGGACTACCACGATGGAAGGTGCGTTCGCGGAAAGCTCGTTGATGAAATCTTTGAGGTAGAGTGGTATGACAAGGCTTGCCGCCTGCGCGCCGACAACCCCCACTATCATTATGGTGAGCGCCCACGGGTATTTGAGCGTGGCTTTTGTATACGCTCGTATCACCGGCATGATACGAACGGATTTCTTTTCTTCAGGCATCCCTATATTATAGCACAAAACCTCACTTTTATCGACTTTCTGTTACTGAGCGAGGAAGAAAAGGCCGACCGCAGGAGCAATAAACCACCAGAAGAAGTATGTTTTCGAAGCAAAAAGCATATCGAGCGCAGGCGTGAAGCGATAGACGGGAGCGACCGGGAAGACGTGGTATGCGAGGGCTAGCAAGAAGCCTGCCGAAAGGAGCGATAGCAGAATAAGCCCAATCGAGCCGATGTAGAGGAAGTCGGAGACCACAACGCGCCGCATTATGATGTAGAAAAGGAGAACGAGCGCGAGATAGAGGCCGACGCGAGTGGCGAGTGCGGTTATTGCGGGTGCGCTTGGCAGGAACGAATCGTAGGGGAAAGCCGCATAGATGGCGTAACCGGTATAAAACGAAACTATCAACCCGACAAATGGCCCGCGGCCCACATACCGAGCGAAGAGTACGAATGCGCCTATAAGCACGAGCACGATGAGGAAATCGCTCACCGAATTCCACGTGGTCATCGCGAGCGGCGCAGCGTAGCTGGTTACCTGAGTGAGGGCGTCGGTGGCGCTCGCAGCAGTCATGCCTTTAGTATAAGGCCTAGAGCCCCTCCGTTTTCAAGTCTTCAAGAGCTTTCTTAGCTTTACCTGAGAGCTTATGCGGGAGCGCGACTTCAAGCCGAATGATGAGGTCTCCGCGCGTGCCCTCTGCCGGGATGCCCTTACCTCCCACCCGGAGCAACTCTTCTGCGCGCTTCATCGGAGGAATCTTTACCTCAAGCGTCTTCCCTTCCAAGGTCTCAATGGGAACCATCGTGCCAAGCAGCGCATCGGTGAGCTTCACCGGCAGATCCATAATCAAGTTAGACCCGTCGCGGCGGAAAATCGCGTGCGGCTTCACGTGTACTTTCACATAGAGATCACCGGCGATGCCTGCCTTAATCGCTTCGCCCTGTCCTTGCATCCGAATCATCTCGCCATTGTCGATGCCGGCGGGAATGTTGATACGAATCTCCTCCTGCTTGCGCAGCGTCCCATGGCCTTTGCACTCCGGACACTTCTCCTTCGGAATCTTACCGGTGCCTTCGCAGGTTGCGCAGGTACGCACGCTGGTGAACTGTCCGAGAATCGAATTGCGTGTCTCGTGGACGCGGCCACTGCCATTACAAGTCTTACACTTCTCCATTTCGGTACCGGCCTTGCCGCCTGAGCCGTGGCAGAGCGAACAGGTTGAGACTTTTGCAATCAGTACATTGCGTGTTGTGCCGAATGCCGCATCCTTGAAGGAAATCTCAACGTCAATAGAGATGTCGCGACCGCGTGGAGTTTGTGGCTGGCGACCACCTCTGCCGGAGAAGATGTCTCCGAAGATATCACCGAAGTCGAATTCCGCGCCCTGCTGGAACTGGCTGAAGTCGAATCCGGCAAAGGGATTGCCCCCGTGCCCCCCTGCCGCCGGACCTTGGCCCCCTGGAAACGCCTGGCCATACGCATCATATTCGCGGCGCTTCTTTTCATCGCTCAAGACCGAATAGGCCTCGGTGATTTCCTTGAACTTCGCTTCGTCGCCACCTTTGTCAGGATGATACTTTTGTGCGAGCTTGCGGAACGCCTTCTTCACATCGTCCTTACTCGCCTTCCTGTCGAGCCCGAGTACGTTGTAATAATCTTTTGCCATATCTCGGGATTATACTCCTCTACCTTTTGTATGCAAAATTGTTAACGGCGCAAGGACACTCCTTGCGCCGTCTGATGAGATTGTTATGAGAACCCCAAGGCCGCGGCAACTGCGGCGATAAACACTGCTGCAGCTATGAACGGCCAAAACGCGGGTCGGTCACCGGATTGTTTGGACATTTCGAATTCTCCTCAAAGGAACCTTTCGTAATGACTATAGCACCGAAGATAATGTGTTCAATCGTAGCAAAGAAAAAACCGGCACAACCCTAGGTGCAATTAAGCAACTAATGAAGGTGTGCCGGTCTTCCAAACCTCTTGCTTAGTCGAGTACATCCGGTGTCTACTTTCAGCACAATGGCTGCAAAAGCATCACATTTAATTAAGAATCTTAATTACGAAATATTCGGCCGGGGAGAGGCGCGCGTGGCGATCCCGTGCTGTACCCCGTAGGACACTGGAACGCGTAGTCATCTGGGATGATTATACACGTCTTGAATTCTTTGTCAATCTCTCGCGGGAAGGGTGAGGTTTATGTTTTCTCCTTAAACTCTGCGTCAGTTGGGCCAGCGGGAGGAGCATCCGGTGGAGGCGGCTGACCCGTATCGCCCGCGGGTGGAGTCTGAGAGGCCTTTGCCATCGCCTCGCCTATCTTAGAGAGTGCCGATGAGAGCGCGTCGGTTGCAGTCTTGATAGTGCCGATATCTTCGCTTGCGCGAGCAGTTTTAAGCGCATCAATTTTGTCCTGTACCTCTTTTACCACTTCAGCACCGGCCTTCTCGCCGTGCTCTTTAATCGCCTTCTCGCCTGCATAGACTGCCTGGTCGGCGACGTTCCTCGCCTCGACCAAATCTTTACGCTTCGCGTCGTCTGCAGCGTGTGCCTCAGCATCAGCTGCCATCTTATCGATATCTGCTTTAGAGAGGCCAGTCGAACCCTCAATGCGAATGGATTGTTCCTTGCCGGTCGTCTTCTCTTTTGCTTTGACAGTGAGAATGCCTGATGCGTCGACGTCAAAGGTCACTTCGACCTGCGGCATGCCTCTCGGGGCCGGCGGGATACCATCGAGCATAAACTTCCCAAGCGACTTATTGTCGGCGCTCATGGCGCGCTCGCCTTGGGTAATATGGATCTCGACCGACGCTTGATTGTCTGAGGCTGTAGAAAAAGTCTGAGAACGTGAGGTAGGAATGGCGGTGTTACGCTCGACAAGCTTTGTCGCCACGCCGCCCATTGTTTCGATGGCGAGTGAGAGCGGAATGACGTCGACAAGAAGAATGTCTTTCACGTCGCCCTGGAGAATGCCCGCTTGGATAGCCGCGCCGATAGCGACGACCTCGTCCGGATTGACCGTCATGTTTGGCTTCTTACCGAAGAACTTCTCCACCTCTGCTTGAATCTTGGGCATACGCGTCTGACCGCCGACGAGAATTACTTCGTTAATGTCAGCAATCTTGAAAGGTGATGCGTCCATCGCACGCTTAGTGATAGCCATTGCACGCTCAATAAACTCTGCCGAAAGCTCTTCGAGCTTGGCGCGTGTCATTTTAATGAGGAGGTGACGAGGGCCGGATGCGTCTGAGGTGAGGAACGGGATGTTAATCTCGGTCTCCATCGCGCTTGAGAGTTCGATCTTTGCCTTCTCAGCGGCCTCATCGAGGCGTTGGCGCGCAAGTGCGTCGGAGCGCACGTCGATACCGCTTTCCTTTTTGAATTCATCCGCGAGCCAATTAATAATCTTCTGGTCGATATCCTTACCACCCAAGTGCGCGTCGCCGTCGGTACTCTTCACCTCGATAACGTCGCCACCCACATCAAGCACCGAGATGTCGAAGGTCCCGCCGCCGAAGTCGAAGACGACTATCTTCTCATCTTTCTTTTTATTAAATCCGTATGCGAGCGCGGCGGCGGTCGGTTCGTTGATGATGCGGAGTACCTCGAGGCCGGCGATCTGGCCAGCGGCCTTTGTCGCGCTTCTCTGATCGTCGTTGAAGTAGGCGGGGACCGTGATGACTGCCTGAGAAATCTTCTCACCAAGCTTCGCCTCGGCGTCAGCCTTGAGCTTCCCGAGTATCATCGCGGAGATCTCTTCCGGGCGATACCACTTATCGTTCATCTTGACCTCGATGCCGCCCTTATCAGCTTTCCGCATCTCAAACGGCACCACTGCCTTGTCCTTCTGCACCTCCGGCTCGTCGAAGGAATGGCCCATGAAGCGCTTAATCTGGAAGATGGTGTTAAGAGGATTGGTGACGGACTGGCGCTTCGCAAGCGTACCGACGATTCGCTCGCCATTCTTCCCCACCGCGACGATAGAAGGGGTCGTGCGCGCGCCTTCTGCGTTCTCAAGCACGCGCGGCTCGCCGCCCTCGACGATAGCCATCGCGGAATTTGTGGTGCCCAAATCTATACCGAGAATTTTTGCCATATGTTTGTAAAGTTAGGAGTATATTTTACGCTTCTTATTTTTCATTTGCAAAGTGTCCGACACGAACCTTCGCTGCTCGGATGACGACATCGGCAATTTTCCAGCCTTTTTCTAATATCGCAGTGAGTGTATCGTCTGCCTCAGCTGAGTCGACAACGTCTTGACCGAGTGCTTCGTGATACATCGGGTCAAATGTCTCGCCAACCTTCCCTACTTCTTCAAGCCCGAGGCTGGAGAACGCACCCTCGAGTTGTTTGGCGATAGCGAGGAAGCCCGCCGGCACCTCACCGTGCTCTTTTGCTCTCTCAAGCGCGTCAAAAGCGGGCAGAAGCGTTTCGACAGCCTTAATCTTTCCCTTCGCCTCTGAGGCCTTGATGTCGCTCTCGATGCGCTTCAAGAGATTCACATAGTCGGCCTTGGCTCTCTGCCAGCCGTCCATATATTCCTGCTTCTCTTTCCTCGCGGCTTCAAGCTCGCTGCGGAGCTTCTTCACTTTTGCATCCGCCTGCTCGTCAGCCTCCGGGTCTTCTGACTCTATCTGTACGTCGTCGTGTTCATCCATCCCTCCTACTATGCCTGAAAATAGTTCGGTAGTCAAAAAGAAAAGCCCCACCGTTACCAGTGGGACTTCAAACTGTCGTCGACGATTATTGACCGCGTGTGCCGGAACGTCGATACAGAGGCGCTTGTTGCTCGTCACGATTGGGTAGCCGGATATGCACATGCTGCAGCTGCCGACGAGGGTTCAGACGCTCGAAGTTCTGGACCTTTTCGGATGAAGCCTTGGCATCAGGCAACCATTTGATTAGCTTGATAATCTCGCTGGGGTCGCGCTCCTGCGAGCGTCGATGCCCAGGAGCATGCTCGACGAAAATAGTGCCTGGATGCTCGGCGAACAGTAGCGCCAACGTATGAGCCACTATCCGCACGCCATGTCGTGGTTGATCCAGAAAGGTCAGCACTCGTATGTCACGCATCGGCCCCACTCCGTCGCTCTCAGCGAGTGCCTGTAAACCGCTCAAGAGTTTACGTATATCTTCTTGCATCACTAATCCTCAAATGTACTTACGCCAGAAAATGTTATATCACAGAACTGTAAGTATGTCACCTCTCGGCAAAACAAACGCCGCCAGAGTTACTCTCTGGCGGCATATTCTGCCTAAGCGTAGCGCACAGCTTGTATCGCAAGCTTCTCCATTGTGTTGCAGATTTTGAAAGAGTTACCAAGCGCGATGCGAAAATTATTCCGGGTACCCTCCACCAATCTCGGGAAGTTCGGGTCTATACCAACGACGAAACGCACTTTTGAGTCGTTTACTTTGTGCGTCCGCCACGTGGCAATCTCTCGAGTCTCGTCCTCGTTGTCTGAGTCGCGCCAGCCGATGACGCAGCCCGTCGGCCATAGTCTTGCGGCACGCCACTGAAAGTATTCCTCCCAGGCCCTTTGATCCGGGAAGGAGTTTCCCACGCCCCCAACTCGATGGTGGCGAGCTTCTGGGTAGTCGCCCAGATTGACGATGAGGCAGTCGACTTTCTCCACGATGAGCTCGACCATTCTCCTCTTCCACTCTCCGCTGCCAAGGAGGAAAAACATCGGTAAATCGAGATACTTGGCAAGATTCGGGCGCGTGCCAGGAAGGATTACGCGGTACTTCGCTTTAACTGAACAGAACATCACACACCTCTTCGGGTATTACTACTGCCCTGACTATACCTATTAATTTAATTTAGGTCAAACAAACTAGAAGCCGAGCTTCTCGTTGACGAAGATGATATGCACCTTACGACCCATAGCTGGATGCTCACCGTGGAGAATGAGCGTCTTATTGAGTGCTGTGCCGTATCCAAGAGCCGCCTTCATACGCGCGTCTTCGAGCGGGACGACATAAGTCTTAATGCGGTCGAAAGCATCCTGTAGATTCGGGACTATCTTTTCGGTACTCACCACGAGAATGATGTTCGGCGACGTAAAGGCCAAGTGCGGCAACTGGCTGCCGGAAGCACTGGAGACGACTATCTGCCCGTCTTGGGTTATCGCGTGTGCGCTTCCCAGATACCAATCCGAGACGACCGATTGTTTGCGCAAAAGCGCCTGCTTCTGCTTATCGGTCTCGGCGAGGACGGCGGCGTGAAGATTGTTCCAACCATGCTTCCCTTCCTTCAGGTAATCGACATAGCCGATTTGTTCCAGCGTCTTGGATGCGCCGTTCATTACTGACGCCCCTGCCGGTATTAGTTCCTTAATCCGCGCGAGCGCGTCCCTCCCCTTTTCGACGCTCTCAGGAATAAAGTTATGCTCAACTAATGCCTTCTCGGTCTTAGTAACAACGTCCTTCGTCGCGAGCTCATCAAATTTTTGTGTAGTCATAGGTACTTAGTATTACGCATCTCAAAAGGGGTTGTTCCTGTGGATAACTAAAACCCCCGGAAGGACACGAATGTGTTATCCGGGGGTTGGTTGCTGCGAGGCATCAGTCCAGCACACGATGTGCCTGGCGCTCGTACATGATCTCGAGGATGGGTGAACCGATTAGAGCGATTGCGAGAAGCGTCGAGAGCCATATCGAGGATGTTCGAAGAGGCAGTCCCGGGGCGATCATGAACACCCAGATGACCCCGAACAGGAGAAGGGCTACCATACAGCAGATGTAATGTTTGAGTACTGACCCGCGACTCCACGGACCAGGGGCTTGTCCCATAGCGCCGCGCCACAGGACGTGACCGATAAAGGCGGCGATTACGACACCGAGAATCAATCCAGCCGACAACATGCTTGTCATGACTTATCTCCAATGGGTTGTACAGGTTTACTGATAATACTATATACTATAACAGTATATTTGTCAATGGGTCTGATAGCTGGCGCTGAAAAGCAAAAAGCCGTCTCCAGCGGCTTAATGCTCTTGACGGCTTGAATCAATGGACCGGGGCTTCGGTGAATTCTGGTACCTTGGTGTAACGCCACTTAAACGGGTCCCCTCCTCCCTGCAAGATTTTTTGAACTTCGCGAGCAGCCTTCTGGGCATCCTCCATATCCCGAAAGAGCTGTCGGAATTCCTTCTCCTTTCCGCAACAAGAGCTGGTCGGAGTATTGACCACCGCATAGCTACGAGACTCGATTTGAAACCAAACCGCGAATCGGCCGCTGGCGAGAACGGCGTCGCATATATCACAGCGCACTTCGTGAATCTCCGGATAGCACCAAATCCCAACCACACGTGCGTTCATGGGCTCCATGAACCCTCCTTACCAGTTAATAACGTATCTGCCCACTATAAAAGCACCGACGTCTTATTTTGTCGAATTAATTTCTTGTCCAATCTTTCTGTGGGTAACAAAGAACCGTCTTGCGACGGTTCTTTTGACTTAACGCTTCGACCACTGCGGGCGCTTGCGGGCTTTCTTGAGACCTGGCTTCTTGCGCTCCTTGGCGCGTGGGTCGCGCATAAGGAACTTCGCGGCCTTGAGGATCTTGCGGGTCTTCGGCTCTACTTTAATAAGGGCACGGGAGATAGCATGGCGGAGCGCGTCTGCCTGAGCGGCGACGCCGCCTCCTGAGACGTGCGCGATGACGGCGTAATTGTCTGCGCTCTCGGCCTTGGCGAGTGCCTCGATGCCAATCTGTGCGCGTTCATTAGTCTTAAAATATTCCTTCAGTCCTTTGCCGTTCACCATTACCGAGCTCTTCTCGGCTTTCTGCATTCTTACGGTCGCGATAGCAGTCTTCCGGCGCCCGACTGCGGTGATAAATTGAGTAGCCATATATTATTCGGTCACGACGAGATTCTTCATCCGTGGGTTACGCAGTTTGTTGCGCGGGATCATCCCGTCCACAGTCTTCTTAATGACCTCGGCGATACCCTTCTTAGCTATCATCTCTTCCATACTGGTCTCGTAGAAGCCTCCTGGGTAGCCAGTGTAGCGGGTGTAGACCTTGCCCTTCACGCGACGAGTCGGCAAGTGCATCTTGCCGGCGTTGGTGACGAGGACCTTAATCGGCATAGCCTGATTCTTAACGAATTGCGCCGAGCGCTTACCGAGGAGAGCGTGCGCAGCCTCGCTCGCTACGCGGCCAAGGGTGCGGTCAGTCGCATCAATAGTATGGGTCATTTCCTTCATAGGTGCTGTTTTCATACTAGACAAATGAGATGTACGCAAGCTTGCGGGCGTCGTTGTAGCCGCGCTTAGAGCGCTTCACTATGCGGAGATAGCCGCCCTTGCGCTCGGCGTAGCGCGGACCGATGGTAGCGAAGAGCTTCTTCACCGCCTCCTTGTCGCCGAGCTTAACGATAGTAAGTCGGCGGCTAGCAAGAGTATTCGTCTTGGCGTAGCTGACCAGACGTTCGACAAACGGCCGCAGCGCCTTAGCCTTGGCCTCTGTCGTCGAGATATGCTCTTCGAGCACGAGCGAGCGAGCGAGCGACTTCAAAAGTGCTCGGCGCTGGCCAGCTTCTCGGTGAAAGGTCTTTGCTTTTGTCGTATACGCCATAGGATTATTATGCCTCTGCCTTCAGAGTGAGGCCGTGATGTGCGAGGGCTACCGAGATTTCCTCAATCGCCTTGTCGCCGATCCCATCGAGTTCCTTGAGCGCGCCAGCAGTCTTTCGAGCGAGGCCAGCGGCACTCTTAATGCCGGCGTCTTCAAGAGATGAGGTGATGCGCGCAGAGAGCTCGAGGTCGGCAATCTTGACCTTTGATGCGCTTGACAAAGATTCCTCGGAGCCCTTCTTTGCAGAAAGTGCGTCGGGTACTGCTTCCTGGAAGCCAATAACGGCCTTCAGTTGGTGAATCATCGTCTCGATAGACTGCTCGAGCGCCTCACGCGGGGTGATAGTGCCGTTGGTTTCGATAAGGATACGCAGGCGGTTAAAGTCTGTGCGGTCGCCGACACGCATATTCTCAACCTCATAATTGACGCGGCGAATAGGAGTGAAGGTCGCATCAAGAGCGATGGTGCCGATGTTGACCTTCTCCTTGGTGAGGACTTCGCGCGCGACATAGCCCAATCCGCGCTCGATAGTCGCCTCTATCTCGAGAGACGCCTTGCCGGAGAGATCGGCGATGTGCTGGTCGAGGTTCTTAATTTCTACTTGGGTCGGGAGCTTGAAGTCCTTTGCCGTGACCTCGCCTGCGCCTTTGGCAGAGAGGGTGATGGTCTGAGACTCATCGCCGTGGAGGACAAAGTGGATGCGCTTCAAGTTTAGCAGAATCTCCATAACGGTCTCACGTGCGCCGTCGATGGTCGCGAACTCGTGCGGGACGCCCTCAATCTTGACCTGAGTGACGGTCGCGCCAGGGAGCGATGAGAGGATAATGCGGCGGAGACTATTGCCAAGGGTATGGCCGTAGCCAGGGTAGAGCGAGTCTATTTCATAGACTCCCTGAATGCCTTCTTCGGAAACGATGCGGGGCTTACTTGGAAGTGTGATGTGGTATTCCATAACTCAATCGTAATTACCAATGATTAATAAAAGCTGAACAATATATACTACACTATCTCGTGTAGAACGAAAGCACCGCGACGAGGTCTCCCGCCGGGTCCGCCGAAGCGGCCGTCGGAAGCTCCTTCACGGAGCCCTCCATCTTCGCCGGGCTCCACGACAGCCACGACGGCAACGGACGCTCCGCGAACTTCTCGGCGAAGCCGACCAGCACGCCGTGATTCTTCGAACCCTCGCGAATCGAGATGACATCGCCGATCGAGAGAATGTGCGAGGGGACGCGGACCTTCTTGCCGGCGATCATCACGTGTCCGTGCGCAACCATCTGGCGCGCGCCGCGGCGAGTCGAGGCGAGGCCGAGGCGCCAGACGACGTTATCGAGGCGCAGCTCAAGCAGCTCGTGGAGGCGTTCGACCGGCTTCACGTTGTGAGCCTCGAGCGCCTTACGGACGTAATTGCGGAACTGCTTCTCAGGAAGACCGTAGGTAATACGCACCTTCTGCTTCTCGAGCATCTGCTTGCCGAATTCGCTCTGGCGGCCGCGGCCCGAGCGCTTGTTCTTCGCGCTGCGGTCTGCTGAGAGCGCGAACTTTTGCGTCTGCGCCTTCTCAAAGACGGATGCGCCGAGTCTCTTAGCTGTCTTGTATCGTGGAGGTGTTTTCATATTGTTTTAGACGCGGCGAGGCTTAGGCGGACGCGGGCCATTATGCGGGACCGGCGTCACGTCTCTAATAGAGCGAATCTGGACGCCCTTGCCTGAAAAGGCGCGCAAGACCGACTCGCGACCGGCGCCGACTCCGCGAATGATGACTGAAGCCTCCTTAAGGCCGATCATCAGGCTCTTCTCGCCGATGAATTCACCGACCTTCGCGGCTGCGTAGGGAGTCGACTTGCGCGCGCCAGAGAAGCCGAGAGCGCCGGCGCTCGAGGAGATGACAGCATTCCCCTTCTCATCGGTGAGGACGGCTTTAGTGTTATTGAAAGTAGCTTCAACGTGCAGCACGCCCTTCTCGATATGGTGCTTGTTGACCTTCGACATTGCGCGGTCCTTGCGCCCTGTGTCGAGGCCTCTACCGCTCTTCTTGATGATGCGTTTCTTTCCCATAATTATGTCTTTTCGAGCGTACGGCGACCTGAGGTCATCGTCTTGCGGGTGTTACCGCGGCGCGTACGGGAATTGGTCTTGGTTCGCTGATTGCGCACCGGAAGCCCACGCGCGTGGCGAGTACCGCGATAGCTGCCGATGTCCTTCAGGCGCTTGATGTTCTGTCCAATCTCGCGGCGGAGTTCGCCCTCGATGGTGAAGCCCTCGGCGAGCTCACGGATTTTCTTCTCCTCATCGCTCGTAAGGTCGCTGCCCTTCTTAGTTGCAGGTACGCCGACCTCTTTGAGGATACCGAGTGCACGTGTAGGGCCGATACCGAAAATGAGCGGCAGCGAATACGCGAGATGCTTGTTATCGGGAATGGTGACGCCGGCAATACGCATATGTATAAAAATTATTGACTAGCCTTGGCGCGCCTTGCGACGGGGTTTCTTCTTATTGATACGGTACAAACGACCCCCTCGACGAACGAGGAGATCTCCTGGCTGTTGTACTTTTATCGACGCGCGAACTTTCATCTTAAATATTCGAAATTGTTATGTTAATCGACGCACAATCCTTGCGCGGCCCCCGTACGGGTCGAGCACCATATCGACCTGATCTCCGACCAAGACCCGGATGCGATGTAGCCGCATCTTGCCCGCAAGGTACGCAAGTACCAGAACCCCTTCGCTCGCCTCTTCGGCAGGAGAAAGTCGGACACGAAAAAGTGAGTTTGGCAACACCTCCTCAACGGTACCGACCGTTGTCGTTTTGATGTCTTCGCCGTCGCTCATTTATGAATCGCTCCCATGCAGGTACTGTAATAATGTAGCAGGTGCTTCATTCTTCGTCAAATAGCCGTTATGGCGAGACTGGCACAATCGAGATTGCGGACGGGTCCTGCGGGAATGTCTGCCGCCAGAAGGGCCGCAAGATGATGACGGCGCGCTTGACCTCCGGATAATTGGATATGGCGACCTCAGCGGCCGACCGCGTCTTCCCCGCTACTGCCGCGGCGATACGGGTCGAATCTACGCTGTAGGTAAGGGGCGCGGTACCCGCAATGGTGAAGGAGAAGCTGTCTGCGCCGGGAGCCGGCATAGCGGTAGTGGCAAGCAGAAGCTGATTAACTGAGGAGAGTGTGATCGGCTCGCCTTGATAGCCGAGATTGGAGACCGAGCTGGCGATGGCTTGTGCGAGCGCGGCATTCGGGAAGACAACTGCTGTCACTGCCCCCTGCTCGCGCACTTCGACTTGTCCCGTCGTATTTGAGGGAGCAGAGTCAAGCGCTTGGTAGGTGGTCACCGAAGCGCCCGGTACAAGTACATCTCCCTCCGGGACTTGTGACTGGAGACTCGTGAGCAAATCCGGAGCGAGCGCGGCGTCAAGCGCTGTGCGTGTCTGCGCGTCAAGCGTCGGGTCGACGACCGGCACGGTGCCCGAGGCGCCCCCCGTCATTGCAGTAGTCGATTGCGCGTAAACCTCGGTTGCCTGTGGAGTACCCGAGAAGCCGGGGATGGTGAATGAGGTTGGGCCAACGTTGTAGGTACTACCGTTCTGGTCGGCATAAACCTTTGCCGTGGCGCTACCCGGTGAGGCGGTACTTCCGCCTGGAATGGTCACTGCCGAGTGGATGCGAAAAACGAGGCCAGATGCCGTCGCGAAGCGCGTGTTGGCAACGAGCGTCTGGGACTTTGTTTGAGTGTTATAGATGGTGATGCTGCCGGTCGCTGGGGAGTTAACGGTCTTGGTGCCGCTACTCGCGACGCTCTGGGACGCAATCTTCTGGGCCGTGATTATCTGGAATGGCAGCGTGCCTGAGCTGTTCGAAGCCGTGAAGGAGCTCTGAATCGCCGCTGAGACGGAGCTCGGCGTTACATCAACCTCGGCCTTAGAGAAATAAAAGAGCGCTCCGATCGAAACAATGATGACAATCAGAACCAGGCCGAGTGTGATAAATGGGAACCGCGAACGGCCCTCGGCAGCGAGGTTGAGCGGCGGTCGATTAGACGGACCATCCACCGATGTCGTGGTTTGTGCGGGAGGCCCCATTTCTTTACGCCGAGACGGCGGCACGATATCGTTGAATGTGCGCATAGTCATATAAAAAGTATAGCACCCTCATTCCTCTTTGGAAGAACGGTGTGCCCAATACAGGGCCATAAGCAAAAGCGGCAGGTCCGGTGGTGTGGGAGTTACCTGTTTTACGAACTCACTGATATGGTCCGCAAAGACCGAAACGATGGTCGGCGGATTATCCGACAGCCACAAGCCCGCGAGCTTCGCTGCGTTTAATCCCTTTTCAAGCGCTGCGACATCTTCTGCCTGATCAATAAGGAATATCGTGCGCGGCAATGGGTAGCGTTTGGCTAACTCATTGAACTCCTCGATGATTTTTTGCACCAGAGCAGCCGTATCCTTGGCCGAGATGCTCTCGGCGACTTCAGTGACGGCGACAAGAAGGCCTCTTCGCACGAGCGCGATAGAGAGCAGCGGCCCTATCGCGTCGAGGATAATGGCGCTCCGCTCGTGGGGGAAGGCGACGCGCATCGCCTGATAGCGGAGCGAGCTGCTCGCTATCGAGAGGATATTTCTGGTGTGGAAGAGCTTGCGAAGCTGAGTCACGATACTTCCGGAAACTTTTTCATCAATAAGCGATGTGAGGACGATGATAGACGCGCGATGGACCTTCTTCCCGTACGGCTGGCGGGTCTCGTAGCCGTTGAGAACGGTGCCAATGATGCTTTCGTCGACCAGCATCTTGCCCGGCGCAGTAACACTTGTCTTATCTATAGCAGTAGCGACCATCGCCCTAGTGAAGATAAACGGCGTCTTGCGCTCCAGTACTTCTGTGCGGACGTTCGTCGCCTGCCATGGCGCATCGACTGAGACGAGTATCGCGTCAGCAGTTCCGCTGCCGGTGTAGCGCGCAAGCGCGGGGGCGCCTTCGCGAACGAGTATTTGGCCGAGCATCTCGAGCGCGCGCAGCATCGCCTTCTCGTGTGGTTCGTCGCTCGTTATTTCTATCGGGAGACGGCGCGTGAAGAGCATCGCCGGCTTTTGATTGTCTTGATAATGCACATACGCGCCAGCAATCGAGCCTGCGCTGATATCAATAAGCACGAGCGACTGTTTATGCGTCGTCTGAAAGAACTTACCAAAAAAACTCATTCATTTATTCTAACACTGCTTTGATGCGGCGAACGCCAGCTGAAGATGCTTCTTCTTTAACAATTTTGAATGTACCTTTGAGCTCGCTGGTGTTACTGACGTGTGGGCCGCCGCAAAATTCTATCGAGAATGCATTATCAAGCGGGCCGACGGAATATACCGAGACCATATCCGGGTAGGTGACGCCGAACTCGTGTTCGGCACCGAGTTTCTCCGCCTCTTCTTTCTTCATATCGGTACGGACGACGGGAATCTTCTCCGCAATTTTCTGATTAACGATCTTTTCGACCTCAGCCTTCTGCTCCGGTGTCATCTTTTTATCATAGGAAAAATCGATACGCAGACGCTCGCTCGTGATGTTACTTCCCCGTTGGTGGACATCGGGACCGAGTACCATCTGGAGCGCTTTGAGCAGGATGTGATGGGTTGTGTGGTATCTAATAGTCTGTTCCTGATGATCTGCCAGACCTCCTGCAAACTTCTGAGCGGCTCCTGCCCGCGACTTTGCTTGATGTTCATCAAATCTCTTAGCAAATTCGGCCACGATATTTCCCGCTTCGAAACCATGTTCGCCTACAAGCTCAAGCGTAAGCTCGAGCGGGAATCCATACGTGGTGAAGAGCGTGAAAGCGTCTTCGCCAGTAATATTTTTCTTTTCTGCGAACTTCGAAAACTCTCTTAGTCCCTGAGTGAGAGTCTTCCTAAACTGCTCTTCCTCTTTCTGTAATTCTTCGCGAATATTCGACTGAGCCTTTTGTATAAAAGGATAAGCGTTGGCATATGCCTCACTGAAGCCATCTGCGACTTCGACAAGTACGGCATCTTTCACGCCAAGCTTGTCCGCTTCGCGAATTGAACGGCGAATCAATCTACGAAGCACGTATCCCTGTTCGGTATTGGACGTACGGACGCCAGACGCGATGAGGAACGATGTGGCGCGCACATGATCGAGGATGATTCGGAACGAACGCGTCGCTGTCGCATCGTCATACTTCTTACCTGAGCGCTTCTCAAGCACCGCGCGTGGAGAATCAAACACGTAAATCAAAAAAACATCTGGATTGTCGCGCGTCGCAGCTGTGAGACGCTCGAGGCCGCCCCCGAAGTCAACGTTCTTCTTGGGAAGCTTTCCGAACGAGCCGTCCGGCTGCTTCAGATATTCCATAAACACGGAGTTGCCTATCTCCATAAAGCGACCGCAGTCGCAGTTCGGGTGGCATTTCTCCCCGAACTTCGGATCGTGCGGCGTCCGGAAGTCAAAGAAGATTTCGGAGTCCGGGCCACCTGGCTCCCCCGCCGGCATCTTATCTGGCGTGCCGGAGCGGCTCCACCAATTTTTTTTCGCGTCATAGAAAGAGATTCTTTCATCGGGTACGCCAAGACTCTTCCAAATCTCCTCTGACTCAGTGTCTTTGGGCAATCCGAGCGATTCGTCTCCCGCGAAGCAAGTCACCCACAGGCGTTCCTTTGGCAACTGTAATTCCTTTGTCAGGAATTCATATAACCAAGGCAGCTGCTCCTTTTTAAAATAATCACCGAGCGACCAGTTGCCGAGCATCTCGAAAAAAGTCGTGTGACGATTGTCCCCCACTTCTTCAATATCTCCGGCGCGGAATGAGAGTTGCGAATCTGCCAGGCGCACTCCCTCCGGATGCGCTTGACCCAAGAGATACGGTACCAGAGGTTGCATGCCGCTGCTGGTGAAAAGCGTGGTCGGGTCATTCTCGGGCACGATAGGTGCCGAGGGGATGATGGCGTGCCCCCGAGCTTTGTAGAACTCCAAATAGCGTGTGCGTACTTCGCTCCCCGTCATATGAAAAAGATAGCACGATGCGCCAAATTCATATACTATGCGCGGATGGCGAAGAAACAGTGGGGATTTGATACGAGAACAATAGATAAAGCAGTACGTCCACAAGATGACTTCTATCGGTATGCTCATGGTAAGTGGCTCGCGAAGGCAAAGATTCCGCCACAGGAGTCTCGCTGGGGTGCTTTCTCAACACTTCGTTTGGATACAGAGAAAAAGGTTCAGAGTATCGTCCAAGGCTTGAAGGGTCGCTACCCTGCGGGCTCGCCTGGACAAATGATTCGCGATTTCTATCGCTCCGGGATGGACGAGGCGCGACGCGAGAAGCTTGGCTTAGTACCACTTCTATCTTGGCTCGCGCGTGCAGAGCAGGTTATGACAAAGGAGGACTTGCTCACGCTGCTTGCGGATATGGAACGCGCCGGGATGGGCGGCATCTTCGGCGTCATGATTGATCAGGATTCGAAGAAGAGTACGCGGTACCTCGTGCATCTCTACCAAAGCGGGCTCGGACTCCCCGATCGCGACTATTACCTGAAGGAAGATGCAGAGTCCCTGCGCGTACGCAAAGGGTACGAGCAGCACATCGAAGCACTCCTGCGCCTTGTCGGCGATACTCCCGCAGAACAGCGAAAGAACAGGCAGATAATTATGAACATCGAGACTGCGCTTGCGAAAGCGTCGATGAGCAAGGAGGATGTGCGCAATCCGGACAAGGTTTACAATAAATTCTCTCTCGCCAAACTCGGCACGCTCGCCCCGCAAGTCGATTGGCGTCAATATTTCTCTACTATCGGAGCTGGGAAGGAGCGCGAGGTCATCTTGATGACGCCGGATTTTCTCGCGACTGCATCACGAATGCTCGATACAGTTTCAATTGAGGAGTGGAAGACGTACTTGCGTTTTCACCTGATAAACGGTTCAGCGAGCGCTCTTTCGAAGAAATTCGTTAATGAAAATTTCTCCTTTTACGGTAAAGTCCTTTCGGGACAGAAGAAGCTTAAGCCGCTCTGGCGTCGCTCGCTCGGCTCTACGAGCGGCGCCTTGGGCGAGCTTGTTGGCCAGCTTTACGTCAAACAACACTTCACTCCCGAAGCGAAGAAGCGCATGAACGGTCTTATTAACGACCTCTTCGCGACATATGCAGACCGAATAAAACGCCTTGACTGGATGAGTGCTGCTACTAAGAAGCGGGCGCTCGCGAAGCTGCGGCTTATCTCCCGCAAGATTGGCTACCCCGATAAGTGGAAGAGCTATCGTGGACTTATTGTGCGCCCGGATGAATATTTCAATAATCTGCTTCGTTCGGCGGAATTCGAACATAATCGACAAATGAAGAAGCTCGGCAGGCCGATTGATCGAGGCGAGTGGCTTATGTATCCCCAGATGGTAAACGCCTATTACAGCCCCTCACTCAACGACATCGCCTTCCCCGCCGCGATTCTGCAGCCGCCATTCTTCTCGTTGAGCGCCGACGATGCTGTTAACTATGGTTCAATTGGTTCGGTCATCGGCCACGAGCTCACTCACGCGTTCGATGACCAAGGGTCAAAATTTGATGGTCACGGCAATTTGAAAGGATGGTGGACACCGCAGGATAAGAGGCGCTTCGAAGCGAAGGCGAAACTGGTGAAGGAACAATTCGATGGCTACATGGTTGCCGACGGCTTGAAGGTGAATGGCCAATTGACGCTCGGCGAGAACATCGCTGACCTTGGGGGTGCATCAATCGCCTACAATGCGTATCAACGGCATCTGCGACGTCTCGGGAAGCGACGATCAATCAATGGCTTCACGCCCGAGCAACGATTCTTCCTTGGCTTCGCGCTCTTTGAACGCGAGCTATCGCGGCCGGAATTTGTAAAAATGCAGGTTCTTACCGACCCCCACTCACCGGGAATATTCCGCATCAATGGCCCGGTATCGAATATGGAGGAATTTTATACCGCGTTCGGCGTTAAGAAGGGCGACAAGCTGTATCGAGAGCCGAAGAGCCGCGCCAAGATTTGGTAGCTAGAGCCAATCTATCGGCGTTTCGCCGTGTTCGATTAAATACCCGTTCGCTTTGCTAAAAGGCTTGCTGCCGAAGAATCCGTTATTGGCTGAAAAGGGAGAGGGATGCGGTGATTCGAGCACTAAATGTTTGTTGCGGTCGATATGTGCGCCCTTTTGCTTCGCATAATTACCCCAAAGTATAAAGACGAGGTGTTCGCGCTCTTCTGAGAGCGCCTTGATAGCCGCATCGGTAAAAGGTTCCCAGCCTTTTCCTTGGTGCGAACCCGCGAGCCGAGCCTTAACAGTCAGCGTCGCGTTAAGAAGCAGCACGCCCTGAACAGCCCAGCGCGAAAGGTCGCCGCTATGATTTTTCAATGGCTTTCCAAAATCACTTTCAATTTCTTTAAAAATATTCTGGAGTGATGGCGGGAGCGCCGTACCCTCATCGACTGCGAAGCAGAGGCCGTTGGCCTGTCGAGGGCCGTGATACGGGTCCTGGCCGAGAATGACGACTTTTACTTTATCAAATGGGCACAGATCAAAGGCACGAAAGATATATTTAGGCGCCGGGTAGACGGTCTCGTCTTTATATTCCTTCTTAACGAATTCTGTCAGCTCTTTGAAGTACGGCTTCTCGAACTCGTCTTTGAGTTTTTCCTTCCACGACGACTCTATCTTGACCTCCATTGCTACAGTCCTGCGACGCCTTCGGCTTTAAGGAGTGCGCGCTTCTTCGTAGGGCCGCCGCGGTTATAGGCTCCGATCTTGCCGTCTGCGCGAATGACGCGATGACAAGGCACCGTCGGGTCATAATTATTTTTCATAATGGTGCCCACGGTTCTCGCGGCTCCGGGGTGGCCGATAGCCTTGGCGACTTCCCCATAGCTGCGCGTCTGCCCCTTCGGAATCTGGCGGACAGCGTCTCGGACTCGCTCGGCGAAAGCATCCTTCTTCATACTTCTATCTTACGCCTTCTTTTTGTTTTTACTATGAACTTGCAGAAGCGTCTTCCCCGCGCTCTCGCGATAGGCGCAGTATTCACAAGGTCCTCCGCCGAATGCAGTGCCCGTAGGCGGGATCTCATCGGAAAGCAGCATTTTCTTTAGGTCGAAAATAATTGGTTCGACCCATGCGTCACTGCCCGTATAGGGAATGAGCTCCACATCGAACTCGAGCTTTCCGTCAAAGGCCTTAGCATCGGACTTGCCATTCACATACACGAAGTAGCCAATCGGTGAGACTTTGAAATCGTTCTGTCGAAAAAGCCATTGATAAATTTCCATCTGGCGTTTGTAGGAATCGTATAAATCGTCTTCGCTACTCGGGCCGACCTTCTTACTCGTCGCCTTATAGTCGACGATGATAAATTCCCCGGCAGGGTTGACCCAGACATCATCGATACCGCCGCGCACCAGAATATTAGTCGGCTTGTGTAGATAACTGATGCCCCGGCGAAGCGCATCACGCCACTCTTCCATTCGATCATCAGCGAGCGGAACGGCGTCGAGACCGTAGCGCGCGAGGAGCGGGTGCAGACTCCCCTTCTCGCGGTGAATATCGAACTCCCGCTTCAGTAGTTCGTCGACCGCGTTGTTGAGCGTGAAGGCTGGCGTCGAAGGGCGCTTCACACCGAAACGAAGGTCCAGATAGGAACAGCGCTGACACTCGCTGAACAAATCTATCTTTGAACGACTGATCTTAAACGGCTCGGCCGAAGATGGCTCAAACGGCCCGCTACCCTTCCTCTTAAAACTTGCGGGCGCCATACTAGTTGGTGGTCTTAAAGTAGACGACGACAGGGTCGCCGGTCCCGAAATCGACATAAACGCTGTTAATCGTCGGGTCGAAAGCGCCGTTGTTGTCATCGCGATAGAGCTCAACCGCGTACTGATGGTTCGGCTCTGTAGCTCGCAAAAGTGGGACGGAGATATTTGAACGGGGGGCACCAATGCGCACAGCGCCGAGCGCGTTGCCCAAATCGCTCCCGTTTACATCGCGGACGGCGATCCACACGCCGGGTGGCGGAACAGTGAGCGAATCAATCATCACTGAAGAACCTGCTGGCTGGTCGCTGACGGCAACCGCTCCGCTTGTCGTACTTGAGGCGATTGACGAGGCCTGTTCTGTGGGCATCGGCGTAAGATTCATATTTGTACCAAGGAACCATATGCTGGCAACAAGGATTCCGACTATGGCGCCGGCGATGAAGGAATTGGCGGAAAAATTCTGAATCATACCGACACAGTATCATGGAGCGAGAGAAGCCCTTCTGCCTCGGCAAGGAGGTTGCCGACCTGCTCGCTGGTTAGGTGGAGCGGGTCCAGTAACTTACGATCTTTGACGACTTCGTCGACGGCGATAGTTCCCTGTTCGGTAAGGATTCGCTTCTCTGCGCGCGAAAGCGCGGTCAGGGTCGTAATGGGATACACCTTTGCGCGGGCCATACGTATAAAGAGATTATTGTTCGCAGGGTACCCCCAGCCGAGTAGTTCGACATGTGAGCACTCTGCGTAGGCGATTGCCTCAGTGGTAAATTTCGTATTAGTAATAAGAATGCCGCGGTCAATCGGGCAGGAACGCTGCGACGGATCGCAAGAAAAAATGTCATCGAACCGACTCTTAACATAGAGTGCGATCTTGAGGTCAGTCTTATAGCTCGGGTCGTTGTGGTACTTAAGTTCAGCAGCCATAAATTCATTCTGTTCTTTGTGCGATGCATAGAAGTCCACCTCGTGGAAGACGCACTTGCCCTGCATTATCTTTCGCGTCTCGACCTGCCACCCCTCTGCGCGATACAGATGCGAAATGAAATCCTCGAAGGGATGTCCGGAGGGGCCAAGTTCGAGCAGAGCTCTGCGCAACGCATAGCGCGCGGCGACCGGGCGTGTCTCCTTGCGCAGAAGCGCGAAAGCCCGTGAATAAATTTCTTTTGAAGAGGTCCCTGGTGCAATCGTGTCGGTAACCGTTTTTGTTATGCGCTCTGCCGCAAAGGGCTTGGCTCCCGAACGCTCAAGTGAGGAGGTAAGGCGCTCGGGGCTAAACGTCTCTTTGCTACCGTCTGCCTTAACGATAGTCGGGAGCATCATAGTGAGGTAGTGCTCGCTGAGACGCCGTTGACTGTCGCCTGTATCGGCAAATTGGCGGGAGCGGCAAGCGTCATCTGGAAGGTATCGCTGGTCGGCACCTGCAAGCAGATACCTCCATCATCCTCAGTTGTAACGGCAATGAGGATGCTCTGGGTGCTTGATGCGTCTCCGGAGAGGGTTACAGAAGCGGAAGCGGGGATGCATGCGTCGGGGACTAGTATTGAGCCTGAAATCGTGTGCATACCTTTCTTATACGCATCGTGAACGGCGACGACCGGGACACTTGATGTAGCGGCCGCCTGTTCTCTCATCAAGACGTCACGCGTATGCGGAACCGAGAGTGCAAAGGCGATAAAGACGATCACGGCGATAATTGCTGCGGATACCCAAAGATGTCTGCGACTCATTGGGCAATAATACCACCACCGAGCATTTCAGCACCTCGGTAGAAAACGATTGATTGGCCAGCTGCGAGCATCTCGAAGAGTGGCTCAGCTGCCGTAAAGACGTTCTCCTCTAGACGTCCGCGGACGCGCGGGCCGCGGTACCGATACTGGGCCTCAACCTCGCCAGATGCATCAGCAAACCAGTTTGCATCCGTGAACGGTATTTTCTGTGCGTGAGCTTCACGCGTTCTCGAGACTTCAATTTTCTTATTTTCAACATCCTTGCTAGTGACATACCACGGGCCGTCAGGGCGCGGCGCCCGCTGCCCAATCGTATACAAGAACGCCGGATTATCTTCGCCTAATTCCTTTTTTAAAAATTCCTCAACCGAGACGCTCCCCAAGAAGCAGACGCCTTGGCTATCTTTCTTCTCAGCCACGGGGAGACGAAACTCCTTTGCGAGCGCACGGACTTTTTCTTTTTCATCATTCCCCACCGGGAATATTGTTTCCTGCAAAATCTCTTTTGGCACTGCCCAAAGGAAGTAGCTTTGGTCTTTTTCTCCACTTCGGTAATGCCCCATCGCGATGGCGTCTGCGCCAGAAGCCTTTGCCCACTTATAAAACGCCCCGAATTTCACTTCCCTATTGCACATCACGTCTGGGTTTGGTGTCCGTCCTGCGCGATATTCGCTGAGTAGGTAATCAATCACGCCCTTTTTATATTCTGTGCGCGCATCAAATGTCTCAAACGGTATATGGAGCCGCGCGGCTACCAACATCGCATCGCGGCGTTCCGCCGCCCAGGTGCAGGGCATCCCGGGGGGATACCATCCCTTGATGAATACGCCCGTCACCTGCGCGCCCGCCTGCTGTAAGAGCGCCGCAGAGACAGCCGAGTCTACTCCGCCGGAGAGCCCGACGTATATCTTCTTCCCTTTTACATCCATGTCAGCATTCTAATGCAAATATTTAGCTTCGTTAGCTTGCTGCTCCGCATACGTCGTGGCGTAGTGCAGGACGCCATTCTTATCGCTCAGATAATACACATACTTGGTCTCGGTGGGATTCAATGCTGCTTCAATACTCGAAAGACCAGGGTTGCAAATAGGTGCCGGGGGGAGGCCTTTATGCGCATAGGTCTCCGGATCGGCATCCACCTGGAGCGCCATTCCGCGAGAAAGACGATTCCAGAGGATCCCGGCAACAATTTTCTTATCGGTATCACTCTGCGCTTCCTTCTCGAGAATAGACGCCATCGTGACGATGTCCGCGAGAGAATGCCCCGAAGATTGAACCTCGGGCAGGAGTGGCGCAATCTTCACGTTAAAATTCTCATGCATCGTCTCGACGACAGAGTCAGCGGTCGCATTCGGGGGAAAGAGATACGTGTCAGGAAATAAATATCCCTCCTGCGGCGTTCCGGTCGCAATAATGTCCTCTGGGGAAATGAGTGGGAGCGTTGCAGCGATTTTCTCTGCGATATCGCTGACGGTCACTCCTTCTGGGAAAGTTATGTACGCAGGAGCAAGATGATAGGAGCCGACGACGAGCCGATAGGCTATTACAAAAACGTCTTCTCGACTATCGAAGAGGTACACTCCCGCTTGCACGCGATTGCTCATGCCCGAAGCGCGCAAAAGGAATTTCAGAACGAAACCGTGTTGTATGACATTCGTCTGTGAAAGCTCGTCCGCAATATTCGATACCGATGCTCCATGGTCAATAGTGACTCTCTCCCCGACCGGGAAATCGAGCGGCGGAGCAAATACGAAAATATAGACGCCAACAAGCAGCGCGAGAGCAACAAGAACCGACCCGAGCTGGTGTCGTCGTAAGAAATCCCTCATTAGGTAGGCAGATTGACGGGCGCTTCGGCAGTCGCCGACGGAACACGGGCGAGTCCAGGTGTCGGCGTCGAGGCTGACGGAATATGGAAGATGGTCGCGAGTTCTTCGGTACTCATCACCATAGCGTCGGCGGGCGATGAGCCTCCGTAGAAGAATGGTTCGTAGAAGAACTGGCGACGCCGATACGCTTCGATAAGCCTTGCTCGGAAGTAATTCTTTTTCTTATCGACGCCGACTTCCCACGGATAGTCATCGAACTTAGTCATCCACGCGTTCGGCCTAAAGCCGTTCCATCCTTCGCTCGTAAATGCTTTAAAGACGGTCAGGAGCTGGGTAATCATCGGCACGCGGAATTTATCCGGCCGTGCAAGGTAGATGCCGCGAGCACCGACGTCAAACGCGAGCTTTGCGACGTTGCGCTCGATCGCTGCAATTTTTTCCGACTGACCTTTCGTCGGATTCGGGAAGCCGGGACGCTCTTCGCCGGTCGCCGCGTCGACATACGTCTCGCGGGTGTCGTGGCGAATTTTCTCTATCATCTTCTTCGCCTCGTCTTTCCAGGTGTAGTTAGGCTTGCCGTACTTCTCGCCCTTGTGAGCGCGAATGACGAGTTGGAGCCAGAGATACTCGCCTGGGCCAAGCGAGCCTAAGAACTCGATGATTCCGGCAATTGGGTCGACCTGTTCGGGTTCTTTCTGCACCTTGTCGAGACCGAATTCCATATACGTTTTAATGGGGAGCGGGTCCTCGGCCGTACTTTTGAAATCGCAACCCCAGATTGACCATTCATCCGTCTTCGCGTTGAGCGCGCGGGTGTAGTCCACCGCCTCAGTAATCTGGACCCCTGGATACTGCGCATAGAGCTGCGACTCGAGCGTACGACGGAAACCTTCCCTTCCCCATATGTAGAAATGCACTTGTCCCTCAAACGACGCCATCTCAAGAGACCAGAAGGGGCGCGTGCCGCCTCTGAAGCGCGCGTACCAGGTCGACTCGCCTCCGGTAAAGTGAATCGTGGTAAAAAAGGTCTCCATCGCAAGCGGCGTCTTCACCAGGCTCCGTGGCGGCTTAATCTCAAGCAGCACATACTTCTGTTTAGCTAAAAATTCCGAGCGTTGAAATATGTACCACAAGTCCCACGCGCCCCCGACCAGCAGAAGCGGCAACCACAAGGGAGCAAGGAATAATGCCAAAGATATAGCGCGGGCCGCCAGTCCTTGCATAAAGATAAGCGAGATGAAGAGCAGGAGGAGGCCAATGACGAACAGCGGCCATGGTTCGAACCGCACCCCCGTTTGTCCGGTGATTTTTTTCTCTATATCGGTGACAAAACTCATTCGCTTCAGTATAACAAAGAACCGGCGATGCCTTACGGCATCGCCGGTTCTTTTGTGTACTTTCAGACTACCGAGTAACGACCGTCTTTGAGGCGCTTGAAGTAGCGCGAGTCATTCAAATTAACGAGAATGGTGTTGTCCTTCACGAAACGGGCCTTCTTTACGTGCTTGATGATTTCATCTTTCTTGAGCGGCCCCGTCTTCTCGAGCGTCTCACGGATGACATCGCGTACGACGCCCGGGGTATAGCCCCATTCAGTCAGCGCATAGAGCCCGCGACCAACGAGGACAAAGCGCGGGTCCTTGATGAGCTCGTTGTGGGTCGTGGCAACATGCGCTTTCTTGGAGAAGAGTGAGCCAATAGCTTTTGCGACTTCGGAGAAGTGCATCGGGGCGCCGTTGCGCTTGATGGCGAGGTACGCATAGTCGCGAACTCCCTTGATGCGAATGGCTGGCGCTGATGCGCGTCCCCATTCGGCGAGCGGATTGTTGCCAATGTGCTTACTGAGTGAGAGCCAACGCTTCAATACCTCTTCATTCTTGTAGGAATCATTGACGTCTTTAAGCTCTTCGAGGAAGCGGTCGAGTAACTGACCCTCGGTCATCACATCACTGTCAGAAAGCGAGGCGTAGAGTTTGGAAAGGGCTTCGTGGATGCGTTTGGCCGTGCTGTGGTCAACGTGCCAGCGTGCAAGGAAATCCTTCGTCTCGCGCTCGCGGAAAAAGGCGGCATCGAGCATCAGGAAAAAGCGGAATCGATTGCGGCTCTTCTCGTCCTTGCCAAGCGCGGAGAGCAGCGCATCTTCGGGGACGATTGCACCGAGAGCATCGATGTAGCGAGCAATCTCGCTAAATGCAGCGGTCGACTCCTTGAACGCCTTGCTCGCGCGGATAGAGTCGAGCCCAGCAGCTTCTATCTGACGGACGCGTTCACGCGTGATGCTTGTGCGGTCGCCGATAGATTCAAGCGTTTCGCGCTCAGAACTGGTGCCGAGGCCAAAGCGACGAGTCAGCACCTCCCGCGCGCGCTCCGGAGCGGCAGCGAGCAGTTTCTTGACCAGCAACGCGCTATCAAAGGAGAAAGAGGCTGGTTTGGTCGACCCTGTTTTGGCGGTATTTTTTGCCCTTATTTCCGAGGCCATGTGGTGTAATTTATAGCAAACGTCCTATAAAGAGTCAATGGCAGCGATTATACCACCATATTGAGTATCTTATTCATCACATAAACCACGCGCTTCGGCTCCTTGCCCTCGAGAGCGGTCGCAACGGCAGGTAAGGCTCGCGCGGCGGCTGTGGCCTCAGCTTCCGAGGCATCCGTGGCGAGCGTGAGCGAACCACGACGCTTGCCGTTCACCTGCACTACAACTTCTACCGTGTCAGAGAACAGATGCGTGGGGTCAAAGACGGGCCAGGGTGCCTGATGGATAGAATATTTCTCGCCAAGCTTCTCCCAGAGTTCTTCGGTGATGTGTGGCGAGAATGGCGCGAGCAGCCGGAGGTATGCGCTCCACTGTTCGCGACCAATCTTCCCTTCCTTCTCAAGCGCATTAAGAAATATCATCGCCTGGCTGACTGCGGTGTTGAATTTGAACGCTTCAATATCCTCTCCCACCTTCTTGATGGTTTGATGCAGTGATGTTTCGAGCCCGGCGACCGGAGAGTCGGTGACGAGCTCTTGCGCGTTCCAAAGTCGAGCGATAAAACGCGCAGTCCCTGCGATAGAGGTCGTGCTCCAGGCCGTTGTATTCTCAAACGGACCCATAAACATCTCATACGCGCGGAAAGCGTCGGCGCCGTATTCCCCCACAACGTCATCTGGATTGATGACGTTACCGAACCGCTTGCTCATCTTGCGGCCATCTTCAGCGAGAATGAAGCCGAGGAACTCCAGCCGCGCGAACGGCTCTTTGGTGCTCACCACCGCGATGTCGTAGAGGAATTTATGCCAAAAGCGCGCATAAATCAGGTGGCGCACGGCGTGGTCGCCGCCGACATAGACGTCTACTGGAGCCCAATACTTCTCGTTTTTCTTAGAGACGAGTTCGTCCGCGTTATGCGGGTCCATAAAACGCAGGTAATACCACGAAGAACCCGCCCATTGCGGCATCGTATTAGTCTCGCGCTTCGCCGGACCGCCACATTTCGGGCAGGGGACGTTCACCCAATCGGTAATCGCTGCCAAAGGAGACTCGCCGGTGCCAGTCGGCTCATAATGGTCTACCTGCGGCAGCTCAACAGGCAAGTCTTCGTACGGAACGGGCACTGCGCCATCCTTTTCGCAGTGAATAATAGGTATCGGTTCGCCCCAATAGCGCTGGCGAGAGAACACCCAATCCCGCAGCTTGTATCGCACCACCTTTTTACCGCCCACCGCGGCGACGATGTCCGCCATCGCATCGCGATTATTCTTCCCGTCGAATTCGCCCGAGCGCGCCAGAATACCATCGCCGGTATAACAGCTGTTGCCCAAGAATCGTTCTAGCGCACGCTGATGCAGTTCGTCGTGAATCTCGCGAAGCGCCTGTTCCTTTGATACCCACTCGACCGCGAACTTTCCTTGCTCGTCCGCCTCGAGCTTCTGCGGTATACATGATTCATCCTTGAGTCTGAAATGGAGCAGCTTGCTATGCGCGACCGTTGCCTGCTTTTTTGAAAAGGCATAATACGAATGATGAGCGGTTTCTTCAGCTTCTTCTATAAACTCTAAATTGGTATAGCCGGTTTCTTCCGCTATTTCTCTCGCCCCAGTAACCGAGGCCTCCTCACCCTCTTCGGCAGTCCCCCCGATAAGCAAGCGCCCGCCAAGCTCATCCGGCCAGCGGATAGTGAGCAACTTTCCGTTGTGTTCGACGACAGCCACTATCTTATCCTTATGCTTCGGGTCTTCCTGCGGGGCGCCCGTGACTGGATCAATAACGTACCGAATAGGCAAATTAAACTTCTTTGCGAATTCGTAATCGCGCTCGTCGTGCGCGGGGACGGCCATCACAGCGCCGGTGCCGTATGAGCCGAGGACGTAGTCGGCGACGTACATCGGTATCTCCTCTTTGGTCGCGGGGTTAATCGCTCTGACGCCCCTTAACTCGACACCGCTCTTCTCCTTCCCTTCTGCGCCGCGTTCAATCTCGGTTTTCTTTTCAGCCCCTCGTACATAGGCTCGTACCTCATCTTTGTTATCGAGGACATCATGAGCATCATCGATGGCGAGTTGCACCCAAGGATGTTCCGGGGCAACGACGAGGTACGTTGCGCCGTAAATCGTGTCGGGTCGCGTCGTAAACACCATGAGCTGGGCACGCTCGCCGTCCGGCCCTCGCCTGTCGTTATCGCTTGGATTCTTCTTAAAATTGAGCAGGAAGGTAATCTCCGCGCCTTCAGAGCGGCCAATCCAGTTACGCTGTGCCTCCTTAATATGTTCAGGCCAGTTGAGCGCAGTGAGGTCTTCAAGCATTCGGTCCGCGTAGTCCGTTATCTTGAGTATCCACTGCGGCAAACGCTTCTTCAACACCACCGTGCCGCAGCGCTCACAGACGTTTCCATCTAAATCCTCGTTCGCGAGCCCGGTCATACACGACGGGCACCAGTTGATTGGCTCATTCGATTGGTACGCGAGCCCGTGTTCGAACATCTTTAGGAATATCCACTGGGTCCATTTATAGTAGTCGGGGCCGGTCGTGTTTATCTCGCGCGTCCAGTCATAGTCGAATCCAATCTTCGCGAGCTGCGCCTTGAAGTTCGCAATGTTCTGCTCGACCGCGGTACGGGGATGCACTTTATTTTTGATAGCGAAATTTTCTGCAGGTAAGCCGAATGCGTCCCAGCCCATTGGATGGAGTACGGAAAATCCTTCCATCCGCTTCTTACGGGAATAGATGTCAGTGGCGATGTAGCCCTTCGGATGGCCAACATGTAGGCCCTCGCCCGAAGGGTATGGGAACATATCAAGCACATATGCCTTCTCTTTTCCCTCTGCTTCAGAGGTACGATACAGGGCATCTTGCTCCCAACGAGCCTGCCATTTCTTCTCGATTTCGCGATGATCGTACTCCATTTAATCGCGGAAGCGGCGTACGCCGATAAAAATGAGGGCAATAAGGCCAATGACGCTAATGGCGAGTTGTATCCAACTTCCTGCGTCGCTCCAGTACCTCGCTGACGCGAAGATGAGAGCTACTACGCCACCATAGGAGAGGCCGGAAGAAACGATTGAAGAGCCGAGCGGCATAAAGCCCGCGATAAGTGAGAGCAGACCAAGGCCGACCATAATAACGAACCCATAGAGTTCATGCTGGCTTTCTGCGGCGTCATAGAGCGGCTGGCATTTGGCGGTCATATCGCAGTAACCAGTCTCGATGGGTTTCGTAGTGCCATTCATTTCGGCTGGTGTCGGCGCGTTGGGATCCTCGGTCCACACGCCGCCCTGTGCATCACATGTCGCGGCATCAGTCGGACTTACTGTCGGCTGCGCAGGACAATAAGCGTTATAGTCGGGCGCCGGGTAGAAGAGTGTGAGAACAACGTTGAAAAAGATATTAAGGATGATAACAATCCCGAGCATCAGCGCCCATCTAACAAATTTCGGATGTTGTGCAGTGGTTATTGTTTCCATAGGAACGGATTATACCATTAAAAATATAAAACCCCCGCATTCCTTGCAGAATGCGGGGGCGGTTGTGGTGGCGGGATTATCCCGCCACCAGTTGCGTTTCCCGACGCCGACGGTGTCGCTTACAGTACGGAGGACAGCTTGGACCGATTCATATCTTGGGCTTCCTTCTGTCTGGTGAGGTACATCGCCGCCCTTCTAGCTAAGAAGCGTAGACTGGCTGGCCTGGGTAAGCTAGCAAATACCGTAAACCTTGTCAAGACTCTAATTTGTGTCGTAAAGCTAGCTGTGCAGGAAGACCATCACGTCCCCGTCTTTAACGATGTATTCCTTCCCTTCGGTGCGAACCTTGGCTGTTTCGCGCGCAGCAGCCCAGCTGCCTGCAGTTAAGAGGTCATTGGTGGAAACAACTTCAGCGCGGATGAACTTCTCCTTAAAATCGTTATGGATCGCGGCTCCCGCGATTGGCGCAGTACCTCCCTCTTTAATAGTCCAGGCGCGGGTCTCGTCCTCGCCAGTAGTAAAAAATGAAATCAGTCCGAGCGTCTTGTACGCGCCGCGGATAAGCCCGGCGAGCCCGTCTTCGCTCACGCCCAGTTCCTGACGGAAGCCCTGTTTATCGCTCTCTGCGACATCATTAAGCTCTCGCTCGGTCGCCGCATCGACCATCACGTAGCCAGAGCCAAGTGACTTGATGAGCTCGAATGCTCGCTCTGCGCGACCATCGTTCACTTCATCGATATTATGTCCGCCACTCTTCCTGTTGAGCGCATAGAGCACTGGCTTCATCGTTAGTAAATTCAAATGCGAGATCGCTTTCATCTCTTCTTCGCTAAGCATCGCATGGAGTGCGAACTTCCCCGCCGCGAATGCCTGCTCTACCTTCGCGAGCGCAGTGTCCTCCGCTACTGCCTTCTTATCGCCACCGCGAATATCACCGACAATCTTATCGCGGCGCTTACGCACCTGTTCAGAGTCGGCAAGCACGAGCTCTAGATTAATGACCTCAATATCCTTCTGCGGCTCGACTGTATTATCAACATGCGTGATGTTCGTATCATCAAAAAAGCGGACGACCTCGAGTATCGCATCGGTCTCGCGGATGTTGGCGAGGAATTGATTACCAAGACCTTCGCCCTCTGCTGCGCCCTTCACGAGGCCGGCAATATCGACGAACTCTATCGCCGCGGGAATAGTCTTCGCAGATTTCGAGAGCGTCGATAATTTCTCCAAACGTTCATCTGGGACTCCAACGATACCCACCGAAGGGTCGATGGTACAGAAGGGATAATTCTCCGCCGGCACGGAAGCCTTCGTGAGCGCATTAAACAGTGTGGACTTCCCCACATTCGGCAAACCGACAATTCCTATTTTGAGCATCGTCCCACTATCGTCTGTTTTCAATTAAAATTCAAGGTGCTGTAATTTTTTATAATCTCTAACGGCTTGTTTCGCTGAGGCGCGGAAGTGATTTGCGCTTTGGGGCATAGTTCTTTTGTTAATAGCTTTCAAATCTGCAGCCATGGATATCTTGCCGATAAACGCATGATTGGCCGGAGGGACCTACAGTACTGTACGGTCCCTCCGGCCGCGTTTATGGAATGAAATATTTTTGCGTAAGGAGTGTAATAGATAGTAAGCCGATACGGCTTAATGGAGTGCAGCGGGGCAAGCAAGCAAACGTTTTAGGATTCGTAGAATATCCCGAACCTACAGAAGTCCGCTTCGTCATTTTGGGAAAATCTGAAATACGCGATTGCCGAGTCTGTGGACGCAATTGAAAACGCCCTTATGAGGGGTGTTTTCGCTTTTGCGTGACTCCTTATTTACTGTTCGGTGTCGGAGTGGTCGTTCCTCCTGCCGTTTTCTCCGGTTCCTTGGGTTTATCGGGAGCGTTCGCCGGCTGATCTTTATTGGGTTGGTCATCCATACGTAGAAATGTGAGCTGATAAAGTCTCTCGACCTAGGTGAGCCGTATGGAACAAGAATATATTACAAATGAGATTTCTTACTGCTGAATGGTCCACGTCGTACCATGTATCGGAAAATTTCCGCTCACCATAGCCGTCGTTTGAATCGATGCGACGTTAATCATAAGCTGCGTGCCAACATATGCCATCACACTAGGGCTCAAGATGGCCTTTATCGTGAACAGGCGCATTTGACCGGGAATGAAGAGTGCATTCGTAGGCGCAAACGCCATACCATTTTGGAAAAGCGTACTGCCCTCCGCAGCTTCGGCTGAGCCGCGTGAGCCGCCTTTATCGTCTACGGTCGACAAGCCGATTACAGAATCGGTAGAGGCCGAACCCGTTTGTTCGACCCAAAAGCCGCTCAGCTGCGCGCTCGACGTCCCGACATTGGTAATCTCCAGGTAGGAGATAGGTACTGATTGGCCCGAATGCACAACACCCCCAGAGAGAAGCGGCACATTCTGTACCGCAAGCGTCGTAGTGCCGAGCGCTACAGTCGGGATGGTGATGGTAATCGTTGAGGAGGTTGCGAGCGAACTTGTGCTGACTTGAGTCACTGTTTGATTCGGAACGATGAAGACTGTGCGTGGTGCGATAGGCTTCTGGGCCGACGTGGTAGCTGGCGCCGGAACAGTTTTTGGTGGAGTTGGCACTATATCGGGAGCAATGGGCAAAGATACCGTCGTTGTGGCTTGGCTGACTGTAGGAGGCGCAGTAACAATGGTTATCGCGCTAGACGTGCTCGATTGCGTATGCCCAAAAAGGCTCGAGATTGGAATCACTATCACCAGCAGCGCCTTTGAGAGCGCGTTGCCGAGTGACGAGAAGAAAGAAAGTAGAGTGGTAATCACCTGAGTATACGCGAAGGGGCACCCATATAAAGGGATGCCCCTACTCGCAAATTACGAGCCTGCGTTAGTTGGAAGAGGTACCGACAATCGTAGAGTTCTGGCTCGTAAGGAGAAGAACACCGCTGTGGGGATCGATGTTTGGCGCCGTTGCGATTGCGTCCATCCAATTGTCTGCAGTGACCGTGCTCACCTCTTCAGAGGTATTCACGTAAGCGTATGTTGCTGCGTGGGCGAGGCTCGGAGCGGCCATCGCAAGCACACCTGAGGCGGCGACGCCTGCGGCAATAAGACGTACGGCGGTTACAGAAAAGGCTTTAGAATTGATCATAATGTATGTTTTATTTGGTGGAGGTACTGCAGGCCGAGATGGCCAGCAAGAACCTCCGTGGCTATAAGCCGTGCCAACTCGCCCATTATTACAAGCAGTCTGCTACCTATTTTTTTGATTATATAAAATCTTCAGTTTAACGAGCCCGCGGTGGAGCTGGACGGAAACGGTGTTTATCGGCTTGCCGGTGATGAGGGCGATTTCTTTAAGTGTCAGGTCTTGGAGGTACCGCATACGCATCACCTTTCTATATTTCTCCGGGAGGCGGGCGAGCAAGAGGATGAGCGCCTTCCCATCTAACACGTTAATCAAGCGTTCGCGAGGATCGGCGTTAGGTTCATAGCCCTTCTCCAGGAGAACATCAAGGGAGACGAGCTTGCGCTTACGATATTCATCTACGATGAGATTATTAAGAACGCGATAGAGGAAGGATTTCATCAAATCTATCTTTCCTTTGCTCACCAAATACTTCCACGTTTTGAGAAACGTGTCTTGAACTAAGTCGTCGCTCATCGGAGCGTTATGCAGCTTGAAGAAGGCGTGGGACGTCAAACCCCTCGCATAGTCCTTATGCGCCTCAGTTAAGACAGCTTGCCGCTGCTTCTCCTGTTTAGGAGTCATATACGGTGAAGCCGAGGCTGGGCACCATTCGTGACAGCGCCGATATTACGGCCCCGACGAAATAAGTAGGAAGTACACACATCATAGTATACACGATTATTACAACGATGCGCCGTCCGTCACAGAACAGGGTCTCGTACGGCATTGCAGGTATATGAAAAAAAATGAAACTATGGACGCTCTGATTCCCGCAGAGTTTATCAAGAAGGTCTGGGAAGAGAGCTGGACGTATATCAAGACCGTAGTGGACATTATGCACGAACCGATTTTAATCCTCGATGAGGATTTGCGCGTGCGCGCCGCTAATGACTGCTTCTACGCAACATTCAAGGTCGAGCCCAAAGATACCGAAGGCAAGATTGTCTATGACCTTGGGAATGGACAGTGGGATATCCCTGCGTTACGGAAGCTGCTCGAAGATATTCTGCCGCAAAGCAGTTTCTTCAAAGGCTTTGAGGTCGAGCATTACTTCCCTACCATCGGCCATAAAGTGATGCTCTTAAACGCGCGCCAAGTTCATTTTAAAGAGAATGCCTCTACTAAGATGTTTCCGCCGACGATTGTGCTCGCGATGGAGGACGTGACCGATATGATGAGCGTCGCCGAGACGCTCGCCGGCCACGCCAAGCAGTTTGAAATGAAGCTCACTGAACGGACTCAGCGACTGGAGACTCAAATCAATACCTTCTCCAAAGAGCTCTACGCCCTAAAAATGAAGTCCTGAGGAATGCATCATATGAAAAACACCGCTGCCCTTCCGGCGGTGTTTTCGAAATAAATTAGAACTACTTAGGACACTCGAGCGCCTGAATCATCTGCAGCGTCATATGGTAGACGGATCCGGTCGGAGCCGGGAGGCCGAGCGGAGCGAGAATTTGGCTGACATATTTCTGCTGGAAGGCTTCTACCGCTGCGAACGTCATCGCCCCGAAGTATCCGGTGACCGGAAGGCCCGCCGATTCATTCGTGTTGAGGAACGATTGAAGGAGTTTTATCTGCCCGGCGTTTCCATTCCCTCTCCACAAATACGTGATTATAGAAGGGGTGCAGACGCCTCCTATCGCTGGACTGGTTGTCGCAAACGGTAGAGTCGTCGTAGAAGCTCCGAGCACCTGCCCTTGTGGCACACATCTGAAGAGGTCCGCGTTCCAAGAGTAGCCCGTGGCGCATCCGCCGCCGCTATAGCCGATGGTAGCGCCCGCGCCGCCACCTCCCCCGCCGGAGCTGCCCCCTGAAGAAGTTGAGGAGAAGGAGGCGCTCAGAGTGTGATCAGTCGTGTTTGCGGTGAAGGTATAGGTGCCGACTGCGCCAACCGAGACGCCGTCAACGAGAACGTCGCTTACCGCAAAGCCAGAATCTGCCGTTATCGTGAAGGTTTGGTCCGTGCCATCTGTTACCGAGACGTTACCACTTGGAGAGATTGAGCCGTTTACGGTTGCCGCGACCATAATGGTGTGGCTTGTTGGAGGTGTCGTCGTTGCGGTCGTGGTTGCATCAGCAGCAAAGGATGCGTTGATACTGTGGTTGGCGTTATTTGCGTTGAAGGTGTAGCTGCTTACTGCCCCCGTCGAAGTTCCATCAATAAGGACATCCGCGATATGGAATCCAGCGTCCGCCGTTATATTGAAGGCCTGATTGCTACCATCCGTTACAGGAACGGTTCCGGACGGAGTGATAACGCCGCCCGTCCCTGCCGAAGCCGTAATCGTGTGACTTACCGGCGACGTGCTTGACGCTAGGCTGCTAACCGCGTCGTGCATCGTTTTTACGACGAGATCACCCGACTGCTGCTTACTCTCGAGATACGTCATAATTTGCGCAAATATCTGGGGCGTCGTGCCGTATGTCTCGTCGTTGAGTGTGATGAGATCCTGCGTATCAACATCGTGGAAGGTGAGGACAAGCCAGAGCTTATTTGCGATTGCCGTGTCTATCCAAGACTGAACGACGTTGAACGGCGTCACAGCAACGACACTGTCACTTTTAAGTGCATACTTGTCGGCGGTGAGTGTGTTGTAACCGATATCAACAGTACGTGCGTTGCTGTAGCCGGCATCGGCAACATCTCCTTCTATCGTTTGACTGTAATCGCCATACGGGTATGCGAGACCGTCATCCGGAGACGCACCCCATGCTGAGAGTTGTGTGCGCGAACCGGAAAGTTCCTGCGTTATTTGAGTGGACGTTTCAGCGGTTAGATCATCGTGCGTGATGGTGTGCGAAGCGAGCTCGTTTCCATCTGTCTGTACCTGAAGCAACTGCGCCGGTGTCATGTAGCCGAAGTCGTAGATGGTCAATGATGGTTTTGACGTAGTGAGCATCGCTGTCCCCGTTTGAGTAATGCTAATAGGCTTTACCGTCGCGGTCGTCGTACCTACCTGAACCTCAGGCAACGTAAAGATGAAGGATGCCTTTGCATTCGTTCCCGCAGGCACCGACCCGAGCGTCTGAGACACTGTGGTCGAGCCTTCGGTGTAGCTAACTACTATCGTGCTTGAAGCGGACGACGTGTACGTATCACTCCACAATAGCGTCTGTACCGTTGGATCAGTATAAATGGGTGTCCACGTGGTTTTAGTTGCCGTCGGCATGGTTACGATGTCTTCATTTGGATCTGTGAAGAAATCGTACGGCGTGGTAGTCGAAATGAGGTCAGTGATGATGTAGAACGTGCCCGGCAGATGCGCCGCAGAAAGGAGAGGGAGCGCATTTACATATTGCGATTCCCAGCCGTCGTCGAACGTAAGCGAGATCATTGCCTTCGAAAGGCTTTGCTGATTCGTCGCGCCCTGCGTGAGCGAGTAATTATCAACCGTGAGCGAACCTGTGCTTTGGAGTTCGTGAAGAACCGTGAGCGAAACTGCGTTTGCTGGTGCGCTGAACACTTCGGAATCTTGAACCCAGGCTGAACCGCTTGTCGGAGAGAGTGTCGCAACCGCATCGTATTCAATTGTGTTATCACTCAACGTCCACTGGGCCACGAGATACGAATCCGCATCAGATTTGTACCAATCAGAAAAAGTATAGAGCGCGCCGCCCGTGACCGCGACACTGTTGAAAAACCATTCAGCCGCTCCATTGCCGAGGCCTGTCGCCGGGTAGGAGTTTATCGTGAGCTCAGCGGCAAAATTGTCATCCTGGCCAGCGACCGGATATGTGAAGAGCGCGCTGGACGCTGCACCCCATGATCCTTCGCTCCACGATGTCGGAACGACGCCCGAGCCCTGGGTCGTGGTCGCAGTGAAGCTCGGATTACTGATTAGATTCGTTGCAGCGGATGCCGTTGAAGCAAATGCTCCGAGGAGTAAAAGCGGAGCGACAACGGTGAGTAGACCAGAAAAACGAATATAGCGAATAGACATGAGCCCTGGATTACGCCGATTACGGCAAATTAATAAATGACGGCCTCCAAAGTAGTTTCCAGGGCTACACTGAAGTTGGTAGAAAAGTACCACACGCGAAAAAGGGGCGCAAGGGGCGGCCAAATCGTTGACAAACCCTTATGGTCGGTTACTCTCTGGGAGCTAGGTCTTTTCTCCACCAACATATCGACGGCCCCTCCCGAGGGACCGTCTCTTTTATTGAAGTACCTCAGTGAGGCGAACCTAAGAGCTCCAGCTTTAAGCTGGTTTCCAGGGTCTTTGGTTCGCCTCACTTAGGTTCTTCTTCCTCCAGTATATACCCCCGGGGTTTTATCCACCCAATTTCCTATGGACACTTAGGAATGCGGGCGTATACTCTGATTAACTCATTCTTGGAATTTTCCAAGAGGCGAGCAATGGAAACCAGCTCCGCATCGCGGCGGTGTCTCGCGTTTCTGTTGTGTCACTTTCCAAACAAAAAATTTCCCTTCTCGTTCCCTGCTATAACGAAGAGCGCTCTGTCGAAGCGTCCATTCAGTCCTGTCTCACTCAGTCGCGCCCGTTCGACGAGATTGTATTCATTGACGATTGTTCGAAAGATAAAACGCCTGAGATTCTCGCCCGATATGCAGATCGCATTACGGTGCGCAGAACGCCGAAGAATACCGGTAACAAGTCGAGTGCACAGGAATATGGACTAACGTTTATAACTGGAGATATCGTCGTGATGACCGATGCGGATACATTGCTCAATGTAAATTTCGCGCGAGAAATTGAACGCGGATTCGAAGATCGACCAGATGCGGTCGCGGTCGCGGGGTATGTGCGAAGCTTGCCGCACAACTGGCTCACGCTCTGTCGCGCGTTTGACTACGCTATCGGACAGAACATTCACAAATTAGCGCAGCACTATCTCAATTATATTTTCGTGATGCCAGGCGCGGCAAGTGCATTTAAAACCAGCATCTTCAGAAAGCACATCACCTTTGACCACGACACCATCACCGAGGACCTCGACTTCACGTACAAAATTCATCATCAAAAAATGAAGATTGTCTTTAACCCGAAGGCAGTCTCGATGACCCAAGACCCGGCGACGCTACACGACTACATCAATCAGATGCGCCGCTGGTTCGGCGGCGGGTGGCAGAACCTGGTGAAGCATTATCGCATCGTACCGATGAGCCCCATTCGCTCCTTTGAACTCGGACTCCTCTACGCAGAAGGGGTGATTTTCTCTTTACTTCTTCTCGTCATACCACTCATTAATATTTGGTTCGGCTTCCATCTCCTACTGGGTTATTTTGTGGTCGCATTCCCGCTTGCAATCGTTGCCGCCATCATCGAGCGGCGGCCAGCGATCGTACTTGCTCCTATACCCTCCGCATTTCTCATTTATGTAAATGCGTACATTTATCTGGAGCAATTTACGAAGGAGGTCATCCTGCGCAGGAAAAACTTGATCTGGTTCAAGCCGGAACGGCTTATGCAACCTATACACTAATATGCCTCTCAGCCCCATCTTCGGTATATCGACACTCTTTCATCTAGCTACGATTGCCTGGAATAAGATACTTGAGTTATTCCCAGGTCGACGAATACACAAGGCTTCTAGTTACAAGCTTGGAAACACAGCGCTGCTCGTTATCGGATGCCTTATCATCACGGCCATATCCATTTATGTGCTTATAGGCGCCAGCGTACTTTTGTACTCGAGTGAGCACGATTCCCACGCGACCTTCCGCTATCTGCCTGGACTGGCGAATCAATCCGTCGGATTTGTGACACACACCTCTTCGACGATGCTATCTATCTGGAGCACATTTGTTACGCACGGAAACGATTTGAGTATCAAGTAATATTTCTCTCCGTGCCTAGTAGAGCCAGCTACTCCTGACTAGATGATTTGTGTGAAAGCGGCAAGTGAAGCGGGGTCTGAGTTGACGACCCAGCTACCGCCCGTGTTCGAATTGAACCAAATGAAGCCCTGCAGGTTCGGTATTGTCTGTATATAGGAGCCGAATGCAGAAATCCACGAGGCCTTATCGCTTCCGGCTTCCGTACCAACCGAGAAGAGATATAGTGGTTTCCCGTATCCTTCGACGCTACTGATGGCGCTGCTGAAGACAGATGAGGGCGATTGGCTCGGATTATCAAAGTTGAATCCATCGACGCCCACATAGTCAACATAGCTGCTGCCTGGATAGTAGTCAGCGAAGTTCGGGTGCGGACCGGTAGAGACATTGTTGTATGCCAGACCCCACTTCACATCCGTTGCTCCCTGCTGAACGAAAATATTGTGGACATGCTGCCATGCAGCGACGAACTTCGCCGGTGTGTTATTCCCCGTGTCGCCCCATACCTCTTCGCCGAGATTCATTTCATCGAAAGGAACGAGGATGAGCGAGTGGCCTTTTGCATACGCTTCGGCGCCTTGCGCAAAGCTCGCTATGTACGCGTCTTGTTCCCCGTCGGTTATGTGGTCGTAATCAAACGATGGTTCCCAAAAGACGATGAGGGTCTGCCCTGCTCCGAGAGAACCGAACGTCGTAGGGAAAGTATCGTCCCATCCCCAAAAAATCGCCTGCGCATTTGCGGTTTTACCGACAAGCGATTGGAGACTCGAGAGGTCGGATACCGTGTCTCCGGTATACACGCCCCACGAGATTCCTGACGAGGAGACTGAGGGCGCTGTCGTTGTGATCGAAGGCGGCGTCACGGGAGCCGTCTTGGTCGTAGTCGGCGTTGTAACAGTCGTGACTGTCTTAGTCTTAGCCGGAGTCGCGCTCTGCCCGGAGGTGCTTGGTGCTGTCACGGGCGGAGTCACCGTTGTAGTGACTGTGGTGACTGCTGCAGAATTTGTAGCTGGCGCCGGGGTCGGAGTTGGCGTTGGCGTAACTGTAGGAGCTGGTGTTGGCGAGTGATAGTGCGCGATGAGATTCTCTATGCGCTGAATTTGTGCCCAGGCGGCCGCGAGTTGCCCCAAGAGAGCTTCGTAGTTAGGGTCTGAATTCAAAGAAGCGTTCGTCGTTGCCGGAGCGACTGCAGTGGTACTGACTATCTGATTGGCCTTGGCGCGGGTAAGGGGGCCCCAAAATCCGCTCGCAGGGACTATTCCCTCCTTATTTTGAAACGCGATGACGGCATTATACGTCTGAGTAAAGAAATTCCCGGTTATATCGGCCGTATAGAGCCCCTGATTCTTAAGGAACTGTTGAAGTGCCGCCACATCCGCAACCGATTGCACGCCGCGGAAGGAAAGGTTGGTATCAAATGAGACGGTCGCTGCCTCGGTTTTGTGCACAAAAAGACACGTAAGTGCTAGAAAAATTGCAATAAATATAGTGAGCTTCATAGGATGTAAATGCGAAGCCGATTTCCAGGTCCGGGCACTATAGCATACCTGATAATTGAGGTCGACAAGATGCGTTGACTATATCCTCCAAGATGGTAGTATCCGCAAGCATCGTAACCAGAGGCGTGCTGAAACGAGGGGGCTGATCTTGATACCGGTTATACGTTTACCCAGGCACTACTTCACCCGAAGTAGTGCCTTTGGTTCGTTGCATGCTCATCTTTGATGCAAATATTTTCTAAATTCTTCCTTGTGGGAGTGCTTAATACTGCGCTCGATTTTGCCGTGCTCAATTTGTGTTTGTACCTCTTTGGGACCGGTGCCAACGGAGAGCTATTCATCCTCTTTAAGAGCGTCTCCTTCATCGTCGCGGTCATCAATAGCTATCTCTTGAATAAGTATTGGGTATTCCGACAGACGAAATCTGCCGGCACGAAAGAAATCTCACTGTTTATCATCATCTCTCTCGTCGGATTCTTGATAAATGTGTCCGTATCATCTGCGATGTTCGCGCTACTACAGCACGACTTCTCTCCGCACATCGCGGCAAATATCGGGGCGCTCATCGGCACCTTTGTTGTCCTTGCATGGAACTTCGTCGGCTATCGTTTCTTCGTTTTCAATACACCTATTATTTATGGATAAGAAGCGGCTCTCGATTGTCATACCGGCCTACAACGAAGCGGCCCGCATTGAGAAGACACTTGCGAGCATCGAGAGCTACTTCGCGATGCGGGACAATCTCTCGGTCGAGGTCATCGTGATTGATGACGGCTCTACCGACGGTACTGCGGATGTGGTCAAAGGCTACTCCTCGAGGTTTACGAACTTGCACATATTGATGAATGAGGAGAACCGCGGGAAAGGTTTCTCCGTGCGACGCGGAATGCTCGCCGCAACCGGCGCCTATCGGCTCTTTATGGACGCGGATAACTCGGTAGATATTTCGCATATCGACGCCTTTTTGAACGCGCTCGATGCAGGATTTGACGTAGCGATTGGCTCGATACGCATACAAGAAGACGGCTCGGTAGCTGAGCATAATGGCTGCCATCGAAGAATTCTGGGTAGCTGGGCGCACAAACTGATTGAACTCATCGCTGTACCAGGAATAGAAGATACTCAGCGCGGCTTTAAGCTCTTTTCTGCGAAGGCGGCTCTGGCTATCTTCCCTCGGCAGACCATAGAGCGCTTTGGCTTCGACATAGAAGATTTGGTCATTGCTCGGACGAATGGTTTCGAGATACAGGAGCTACCGGTCGTGTGGGACAATCCGGCTGGTTCAAAAGTCACCGCCGCTTCTTATCCCCAAACGCTTCTGGAGCTCGTGCGCATCTCCTACAACCGCGCGCGCGGGCGCTACTCGCCGCTCGTGAGTGCGGCACCGATACCTACAGTCGCTACCGCAGCGGAGCCAAAGATGTCAGCGATTATGTCCGGCACGCGGCAGACTGGTTTCCGCTACAAGGGGAATGACTTTGTGCATCACGCTAACCTTCATATAAATGAATCCGCCTTCTTCAACCTGCTTCGCTATCAGAAAGTATTTTTAGGAGTCTTTGTTTTCCTTCTTGCGCTTGCGTTCCTCCTTAATTGGCAAGTCACTCTTATCGTTATCTTTGGTCTGCTCACGGTGCTTTATTTCCTCGACTTGGTCTTCGGCGCGTTTATCGTGTTCCAAAGTTATAAAGTCCTCCCCGAGATACGCATCGGTGCGCCGGCGCTCGCAGAGCTCCGCGATGAGGATTGCCCGACCTACACTATTTTCTGCCCGCTCTATAAGGAGTGGCAGGTCGTACCGCAATTCGTCGAGGCGATGCAGAAGCTCGACTACCCGGCCGAGAAGCTGCAGATTCTTTTCTTGCTTGAAGAGAACGATACTGAGACCATTTGGAAGATAAGTGAGGCTCCGCTGCCGTCCCATTTTCAGCTCGTTATCGTGCCCAACTCAAAACCGAAGACTAAGCCAAAGGCGATGAACTACGGTCTCAACTATGCAACTGGCGAATATATCGTCGTCTATGACGCCGAAGATGTTCCTGAGAGCGACCAGTTGAAGAAGGCGGTGCTTGCGTTTAGAGGAGTGAACAAAGACGTCGCGTGTATCCAAGCGAAGCTTAATTTCTATAATCCAGACCAGAATATCCTGACGCGCCTTTTCACTACGGAATATTCTCTTTGGTTTGACCTCATCCTGCCCGGATTCCAATCAATCGCAGCGCCCATTCCGCTCGGCGGGACGTCGAACCATTTCCGTACCGAGACCCTGCGAGAGCTCGGCGGCTGGGACGCGTTCAACGTCACCGAAGACTGTGACCTCGGTATGCGTCTCGCGCGACGCGGCTACAAGACGGCTATCGTTGACTCGACTACGCACGAAGAGGCTAACTCAGACGTGCTCAACTGGTACAACCAACGCAGCCGATGGATTAAGGGCTACATCCAGACCTACTTCGTGCATATGCGTAATCCGCAAAAGTATTTCACCGAGGGCAGATGGAAAGATTTCTTCCTCTTCCAACTGATTGTCGGCGGTAAGATTCTCTCGCTTTTCATTAACCCGTTTATGTGGGTGATCACGATTTGCTACTTCCTCTTCCGCGCACACGTCGGGCTGCTTATCCAGTCATTCTTTCCCGGGCCAATACTCTACATCGGCGTCGTCTCGCTCATCTTCGGCAACTTCCTCTATGTCTACTCATATATGGTCGGCTGCGTAAAGCGAGGATATGACGGCCTCATTAAATATGTATTTCTCATCCCCTTCTATTGGCTCGGGATGAGCGTCGCTGCATGGAAAGCGCTTTATGAAATCGTTGTGAAGCCGCACTACTGGGCAAAGACTGTGCACGGACTCCATCTCGCTCCTATGGCAGCACCGGAATCTGGCTTCGATATAAAGGTGTTGGTCAATAAGCAGATTCCACAACTTGCTCTTCCGCTTGCTCCGACTCCTGCCACGGCACCAGCACTGATGATGTCTAACTACCCTCAAACTACCTATACGCCTGAACTACTCCCCGTTGCCAGAATTCCGGAGCTTCTCCCTAAGCCAAAATTGAAACCGACTCGTGCCAGCACGGCGCAGGCTACCACAATAGAGTGGCAGTGGCCCTCACAAGCGCGACAATTCCTTAGCTCGGGCGCGGGGCTTTTGGTAATATCTTCCGTCGCCGTGAACGTCATCAACTTCATTTTCAACGCCTATCTTGGGCGCGAACTCTCGCTCGCAGACTTTGGCACCATAACGATAATCAATATCTTCGTATATCTTTTCACCCTATTCACCGGCGCACTCTCAAGCACCGTGACCTACAAAATCTCCTTCCTCGAGGGCGCTCGTACCGGCACCGGGAATTCTTTCTTTAAGAAGAAGTGGCTCTCGGTCCTTCTGTTCGGCATCATAGCCTCGCTTATATGGGCGCTCTTCCTGCCCGACATCGGGGCATATTTCAATATTGCAGAGCCCGTCATCATCGTCGCCTTGATTCCAGCCATCATCCTGAGCGTCCTTAATTCTTTCAATAGTGGATACCTGCAGGGCACCTTCAGCTTCGGCTTAACCGCTGGCGCAAATCTTTTCGAGGTATTAGTGAAGCTTGCGCTCGCTGTGGTTCTTGTCGGCTACGGCTTCTCCGCCGTTACGTCGCTCGCCATTCCGGGCTCTATGGTTGCTGCATGGCTCGCTTCAACGGTACTCGCATGGTTCGTCTACCGTAAGCGCAAGACTGCCATGACAAATGCCGTCCGTACCGAAAAGCAACGGTTCCCTTTTGGCTTCTACGCCGCCGCCCTTCTCTCCGGTATTTCAACCGTAGCCTTCCTCACGACCGACACGCTTCTCGCAAAGCATTACTTAGGGACTGATGATGCGGGCCTCTATGCGCTTCTTTCGCTTGTCGGCAAAATGATTTTCTTCTTCGGCTCACTGCTCTTTGCATTCATCGTGCCAATCGTCTCCCGCGCCGAAGGCGAGAAGAAAGATAGTGGGCCAGTGTTCGCCAAGATTTTTGGCGGCACGGTAGTGCTTACTGTGGGAGCGGCTGCAGGGCTCTCGCTTGGCGGGTTCTACCTCGTTCCCCTGCTTCTCGGTGCACACGCAGCCGCTATCGTCCCGTATATACCCCTCTATGCCCTCTCGATGGCGCTCTTCACGCTCTCATCGAGCATCGCGCTCTATGGCCTCGCACGTAAGCGATACATTTTCCCAATCATTACATCCGTGGCGTCAGTCGCTCTCTGGTTCGGCATCGCGAAGCGGCACGCTTCAATCCAAGAATTCGTTAACACAATAGCTTTGCTGAACGTCTTTACATTCGCTCTCGTCGCCCTCGTGCATCTCCTGTATGACAAACTGACATACTTGTCGCGAAACATAAACGACTTCTTCCGTCTCTTTGGAAAGCTTCCTCGAGCATCAAGAGCGGCTGCAGGGAAGATGAATATCCTTGTGTTCAATTGGCGCGACAGCGAAAGCCTATTTGCGGGCGGCGCGGAGACCTACATCCATTCGCTCGCCGAGCGCTGGGTCGCCTCCGGACACAGCGTGACCCTCTTCACGAGCAATGACGGGAAGCAACGGCCGAATGCGAACATCAATGGGGTGCGCGTCATTCGCCGAGGCGGATTCTATGCCGTCTACGCGCTCGCGCCACTCTATTACCTCTTTAAATTCCGAGGGGAGTTCGACATCATCATCGACTGCGAGAACGGCATTCCGTTCTTCACTCCGCTCTACGCAAAGGAGCCAGTCTACTGCCTTCTGCACCACATACATCAAGAGGTTTTCCGCACCTCGCTTGTACGACCGTTCTCTACCTTTGCTTGTTGGCTCGAAAAGAGTCTGATGCCGCTCGTCTATCGAGAGTCGACCTTTATGACCGTCTCTCAATCATCAAGGCAGGATATGCTCGCGCTTAACATCACTAACAAAAATATCGAGGTGGTCTATCCGGGAGTGGATTTGGATTTCTTAAAGCCGGGACAGAAATCGCCAGTGCCGCAAGTCGCCTATGTTGGGCGATTAAAGGAATATAAATCTGTCGATGTTCTTATCAACGCCTTTGCACTGGTGCTCGCTCAACTGCCGGAGGCGAAGCTCGTCATAGCCGGAGACGGAGACGACACGCAGCGACTCAAAAAGGAGGTCGCGAAGCTGAATATCCAGAAACACGTCTCGTTCCTCGGGAAAGTCTCCGCCGAGAGAAAGCGCCAGATATTGCAGGAGTCTTGGGTCTGCGTTAATCCGTCGATGATGGAAGGCTGGGGCATCACCGTCATCGAGGCGAACGCCTGTGGGACGCCCGTGGTCGCCTCTGACGTGCCGGGGTTGCGCGATTCTGTCCACGATCGCGAGACTGGCATTCTCGTCCCGCATGGTCGAGCTGACCTCTTTGCAGAAAACATCGCCCTGCTCTTGAAAGATTCGAATCTGCGGAGAATCATCTCGCGATATGCATTCGCTTGGGCGCAGAACTTCGATTGGCGAAGAAGCAGCGAGGAATTTATCGGAGCCGTCTCCGACCAAGCGTATGCCACAGTCCCTGCGGGCGTGCCAATGGCTCAACAAATATGAAAAAGGACCCTGCTCCGCTCTCCCTTACTGTAGGCATAACTGCTTTTAATGAAGCAGGAAATATCCGCAACCTTCTTACTACAATTCTCGTTCAGGAAGAACGTGGTTTTGCATTGAAAAAAATACTTGTTGTATCAGACGCTTCGACCGACGAGACTGTTCGGGAAGTTAAGGCTATAAAGGACCCTCGTGTGCAACTCATCGACCGAGCAATCCGCGGGGGGAAGAACAACGGTATCAATGTCATTTTTGAGAATGCGGACACAGACGTTGTTGCGCTCTTAGACGCCGACATTCTACTTGAGTCTTCGAAAACGCTTTCAATCCTTATTAACCCTTTCATTACGGATGCCGAACTCTCTGGAGTGTCCGGCTGCGCGCTACCCTTCCCTGCAAAGAATTTCGTGCAAAAAGTCCTGACTGCCGGGTGGAATATGTGGAATGACCTGCGGCTACATACGCCAGGTGCGGAATTATATCGTTCAGAGGGAACCATACGAGCTTTTCGTAATTCGTTGTATACGCAGATGCGTTTCGAAGATGGAGTTACTGATGAATGGTTTCCTTATTTATATTGTAGAAAGTACGGATACAAGTTCGGATTTGCGCCTGATGCGATAACGTATTATCTGTTGCCGGCCCTCTATCGAGAGTACGCACGGGGGACGGTCCGGATACTTCGAGCGTCGCATATCGAGTCGGCCACATTTGAGTCTGCTTTTATCGAACAATTCGATGTAATCAAATCCAAGGAAAAATACGCTGCTCTTGCAAAGCACTTCATTACCGACCCGTTCTGGATGAGTCTCTACGCGCTCTTTGTGCTGTATCCGAAAATGATTGTTCTTTTAGGAAAGACAAAAACGCATACGTCCGCGTGGGAAATGTCGACCTCAACTAAAAAATTCGATAGTGACGTGGCAGTCTCTCCCGTATGAAATCTCTCTCCCTGACTGTCGCCATACCAACTCGTGACGCAAACGGGTCTCTTTTAGAGACGGTTACATCCATTCGAGCATCGAAAAGGGTTGTTGTCGACCACATCCTAGTGGTCGCCGACTCTATTGAGATTTCTCCCAAACTGCGTGCCTCACTCGATGCTCTTGGGGTTGAACTCCATTGGAATGATATTCCTGGTAGTTACAGCAAAAAAATATCGCAACTGATTGGGCTCTGCACCACTGACATATGTATCGCGACCTGTGATGATGTGCTCTTCGCGCAGAACGCAATTGCCGAGATAGTTGGAACCTTTGAGTCGAATTCTGACATCACGCTTGTATCTTCGGCCCTTTGTCCGCTGCCAGCAGCGCGAACAGCTACCGGCTCCATTCTTGCTCAAGGCGTGAGAATAGCCGCGCGAATCGCTCGGCTTTGGAGAGGCGGGGACAACTATCTTTCTACCAGCGGCCGAGGTATGTCGTTTCGTACAGCCCACCTGAAACGATTTCGAGACTCAGAAAATATCATCAACTACGATACCTTTTCCTATTTTGAGAACGAACGTCTCGGCGGCACAATGCGCTATGTCCCAAGCTCTATTGTGTATATTTGTCCGCCCCAAACGATACGCGACCATAGAGGACCGAGCAATCGATATCGAATCAGCCGGAATGAGCTTTCAAACTATTTTGAATCGAACACTATCTCTGAATACCAGATACCCTTCTGGATACGCGTACGGGCTGTCGCGGAAGAGCTACTGCTTCGACCTATGGCGACAACCCTCTATATATCGTTATTCGTCTATACGCGTATTTTCCTGAAACCAAACGCGGAAAGTTATAATCCATTCTGGATTGTTGAACGCTCAACAAAGAATATTTGATATGAAAAAAGATGCTTTCATCATCGTCGGAATCATCGTAATCGGTCTTCTGTTATACGGCCTGACCCTTCGCGGTGCCTCGGGCAATCCGACCGCAGACCAGGTTAAAAATAATCTCGAGCAACCGACGCAAGCCTTTGAGCTCTCTCCTGAGCGTGGGCGTTACGCGCAAGTGGCGAGCCTCGCAAACACCGGAGTCTACAATCTCTCGTCCGAGTGGGCGGCAGTCGCTTATCCGGACGTGGGGATTTCTTCGGGCGGCAAGATAGACAGTTACTTTGCTCCGGGCGTTTCTTATCTTGCTCTTCCCTTCTATCTCTTTGGCGCGCGCTATGGGCTCGCGCAGGTTGCTACTTTCTCCATTGAGTCGTTCGCGAGTATCATCACACTTGTCTTTATATATATTATCGGCCGACGCATTTTCACGCTGCCCCGCTGGGGAGCGTTCTTTAGCATGTTGGTCTACGGCTTCGCTTCTACTTCGTGGAGCTACGCAATTACTCTCTATGAACATTCCTTCTCGGCAATGTTCGCAGTGACTATGTTCTATGCTGTCTGGCGATTCTCTCAAAAGGAGAATCGCCACGCGTGGCTCTATGCCGCATATGTGTGGCTCGCATATGCGCTCACTATCACGATTAACTATCCCGATGCGCTCCTGATGCTGCCGATTATGGTGTATCTCGCGATATCAACCTTCTCATTTAAAAAACTTGAAGAAGGTATTGCTCTGTCGATACGCTGGGGAGCGATTGCGACTTTTGTCGTGTTCATGTTCGTTACCGGACTTCATTTCTGGCACAATACGACCTACTACGGCGGATGGAGTCATGTCGCAGGAACGCTCGCGGGATATACCCCGGAGGGCGCGACCAGTACGCAGGCTATGGCAGTAGCCTCCTCAACGGCTGCGACCACTACAGCTGCCGTGGCAGGAAAAAACGCGGTCGGATTCTTTCACGAGAGCCTCATTCCAAACAGTCTGTTCATTCTTCTTTTCTCCGACCAGCGCGGCTTATTCTTATTCTCGCCGATATTTATCTTCTCGTTCTTTGGCATCGCATACGCCTTCCGCAAGAAGGAGCTTGGTACCGCGAAATACGTCGTACCGCTCTCGCTCATAGCGCTGAACCTCTTCCTCTATAGTGCTTGGGCTGACCCGTGGGGCGGCTGGGCGTACGGACCGCGATATCTGATTCAGTCGATGCCCTGGCTCGCGCTCTTTATCGGTGTGTTCCTTTCCGCAGTCCCGCGCGGGCGAAAATCGTTCTGGGCGCGGGGCGCCGTGTTTCTACTCTTCGCGTTCTCGACTGCGATAGCGCTCGTCGGCGCATTGACCACGAACGCGGTTCCGCCGAAGTCCGATGCACTTACGCTGCCGATAAAAACCTACAATGTTCTGCACGACGTCCCCTATATCTTCAATAATCGCAGCGGCAGCTTTATCTACAACACCTACTCCTCGCACACCATATCTCTCACCGGTTACTTCGTCCTTATCTATAGTTTTGTAATACTCCTCGCGCTTATTGCCCTTTGCATCAAGGAAAAACAGTATGACTGACACTACCTTCATTATCCCAAAAGATTCCTTCGACTGGATTGGTCGACTATTTTCGCGTTTGCGGATTGAGCAGTGGGTACTGCTGCTCTCGACTACTCTTGCCATCATCAGTACCATTTATTGTTACCGACACGATTGGCTTATCACCTATGGTGACGCCGAATCGCATTTGAATATCGCCAAGCGCGTGGTCGACAGCCTTACGCCCGGCTTCGCTCAGCTCGGCGGCATCTGGCTGCCGTTGCCACACATCCTCCTTGTCCCGTTTGTCTATTTCGACTTCCTCTGGCGCACGGGGCTCGCGGGCTCGATTGTCTCCGGCATCGCCTTCATCGTCTCGAGCCTGTACCTCTATAAACTCGGACATCTTCTGACCCACAGCAAAGCTGCCGCCTTCTTCGGCACGCTTGTGTTTATGCTCAATCCGAACATTTTGTATCTGCAGTCGACCGCAATGACCGAGCTTACACTGATCGTCTTCTTCATCCTCTCAAGTTATTTCTTCATACGCTTCCTCCTCGATGACACCAAGCTCCTGATGCTCATTGCGGCAGCAGGATTCGCCTTCTGCGCGTCGCTCTCGCGCTACGACGGCTGGGCCCTCGTGATGATGGAGGCTGGCGTGCTCTTCCTCTATTATCTGCCTTTCAAGTTCAACCCTGAATGGTTCCGCTTGCAGAGAGAGCGCGTTTCGCTTTTCATCGCGAGTAACAAGCGTACTGCCGCAGAGCGCTGGCAGCGGTTCGAGGGACGCCTTTTGCTCTTTATGACGCTCGCTTTCTTCGGCATCTTCCTCTGGCTGCTCTGGAGTTATCTTATCCTTGGCGACCCGCTCTACTTCACGCACAGCCAATTCTCGGCGAACTCGCAGCAGATGGGCTGGCTGGCGAAAGGTGAGTTGCCGGCATACCATCATCCGCTCGTTTCTCTCATCTATTACTCCGCGACGAGCATGGAGATTGCCGGAACGCTGATTGCCGCTATTGCGGTCATAGGATTACTCGCATTCGGGTTCGATAAAAAAGGCCGGCACCGCTGGCTCATTATCCTCGTGCTTATGGTCCCCTTCTTCTTCAATGTGCTCACCCTCTTTATTGGACAGTCAGTCATCTTCTTGCCTGGCCTCACACCGAACACCTTCGAGTGGACGCTCTTTAACGTACGCTACGGCGTGATGATGGTACCGGTTATTGCAATCTTCGTAGGCTACCTGTTTGCGCGCGGCAAAATCTTTGGCCGCACGCTTATCGCGTGCCTTCTAGCTCTGCAATGCGCACTCTTCTTCATCGGCTTCACTCCGGTGCTCGCGTGGCAAGACGGCGTGATGGGTCTCTCGTCTTTGACCGGGAAATTGCCGGACGCGCAGCAATGGCTGGTGAAGAATTATAACGGCGGCTACGTGCTTATGGACGACTACGAACGCACCATCAGCATCGTAAAATCGCCGATACCGATGCAGAACGTCATCTATATCGGCAACAAGCCATACTGGGAGCAGTCACTCGTCGCCCCTGAACGCTATGCGCGCTGGATAATCATCCAACGCGGCGATGCGCTCTGGAACGCGATTTATGAAGACCCTGCGGAGAACGGGCGCCTGTATAAATATTTCAGCAAGGCGTATACTTCCGATGAAATTCTGATATTCGAACGGAACGACGTGCCTGAGCAGAATTAAATACTAATTAAAATATGTCTCGTCTGTTCACCATACTGGGGTGGCTCTTGGCGATAGTGCTTGCCGCACTGGTCGCCTTCGTATGGTTCTATCATCAAACGAAGTTTGACTATATCACTCCGCCGGCGCAACATCTCTTCGCGGTGCAGTCTATCGACACGATGAAGGATTCTCTCGATATGTCGGATCAGATACTCGCTGATCCTGCAGCGTTCAAGTCGATGATAGATACGCAAATGCAGCTCATCGCTGACGCGGGCGCAACTCACGTCGCAATTGATACGCCCTATGACCCGCAATTCCTCCCGGTACTAGAGCTCTGGGTCGCTTCTGCCCGCTCCCACGATCTCTCGGTTTTCTTCCGCGGAAATTTCTCCGGCTGGGACGGATGGTTCAATTACCCTCCAATTACCGAGGCCGCACACGAGCAGATGTTGAAAAGCTTCCTCCAAAATAATCCGAACCTTTTTCAAAGTGGCGATGTCTTCACTCCCTGCACCGAATGCGAGAACGGCGGCCCGGGAGATCCTCGGCAGACCGGTGACGCAGCTGGATTTAACCAATTCCTCGTAGCAGAGATAAATATTGCCGCGGGCGCGTTTGCCGAGCAGGGTAAAAATATTGCCGTGTACCCTGCAATGAATGGCGACATCGCACGGCAGATTATAATGCCTGCGACCGTCTCGGCCTTCGGCGGAACGATTCTTATCGACCATTACGTCTCCTCGGCGCAGCAATTTGCGAGCGACATCGCCGCGATTCCCAAACAATTGCACGCTAATGTCGGGCTCGGTGAGTTCGGTGCGCCCATTCCTGACCTGAACGGCGATATGACAGAGGCGCAACAAGCGGGTTATATCGACTCGCTCTTAAGAGCGATGTATCAGAACCGCGCGACTATCCCTCTCGCCAATTACTGGACATTGACCGACAGTTCTACAGCAATTGTGAACGATGATGGCGCGCTCACCCCCGCATACACGATTATCCAGAATTATTTCAAAGCGTTTAATGTCTACGGCATTGTCTATAACTCTCTCGGCGAGGACGTGAAGGGGGCTGACGTGAGTATCGACGGCATGGACTACGCAGCGACATCAACTGACGGAATTTATCAGATATTCGTCCCGCGGCAATACACGAGCGTGACGATAGGGGCCGCAGGCTATACACCAATAACTCTCACGATGCCCTCCAACGCTACAACTACGATGCTGAGGCAAGATGTATATCTTCAACCCACTAACCCAAGCTGGTGGTACAAAATGCGTGCGTATTTATATACGAAATTTCATCTGGGCTAAGGCAGCGCAAGCATACGCGCGTAATGCAACACAGCATAGAAAATGACGGTCGCGACGACAAAAGCCATCACAGTGGCGCCAAAGGTAAGCGGGAGCCAGCCGAACGCGAGATACGCGAGGAACCACCAGGCGCTAAAGAGAGAGGCTGAGGCGACTCCGAACGAGACGCAACGACGCGCAAGCGCCGAAGCAACTACGATGACGATGAGCGCGAGCATCATAAATATCCAGTAGCTTGCCGAGAGCGCTGGCTGACTCTGGGCGCGCTCTATATATGCAACGACAACGAGTCCGAAGGACGCGAGCAACATTAGGCTCAATCCGTAGCGCAGGCCGTGACCGATGATGATGAGATGCTTGCGCTCGGCGGTATCAATCTTCCCGTCTCGCATTGCCTTCACATACGCAAGCTCGCTCCATACGACCGTGACGACGCCGATAGTGGCACCAAGCGCCTGACAGGACACGAGAAAGACGATGAAAGTCGCTGGCATTATTTCTTTTGCATCAGCACGGAGAGCTCTGCGCGGTATTTCTTCATCACCTCCATTCCAGCTTTCATCTCGCTCTCACCACCCTTCTTTCTTCGTTCTATTTCTTCGCCGATTTTCTTAAAAAGTTCCGGATCCTTCGAGATGAGCGAGGTCATCTGCTCGCGCTGCTCCTTCGGCACGTCCTTCATCTTCCACTTCGCATATTGATTGATGAGAAAACTCTGGAATGACATATCCGTAAGTATACCTCTATGCGCTAAAGGAGAATAGTCGCTTGATTGTGCGAGACTTCAGCGATGCCGCCATCGGGTATTTCGAAATGATGTGCCTGCTCATCTGCTCCCTTCACTTGGATATTGCCTGCTGAAAGCTCCGAGACAAAAGCCTCATGTTCGGCAAGAACTTGGAAGATTCCTTCCTTCCCAGGCACGGTAGCGGAAATCGCTGGCCCGTCGAAGAGCGTTTCCCCGACTCGCGCAACGGTCAGGTGGAAAGTCTTTGCCATATTATTGAACCTGATCTATCGAGCCTTTCATATAAAAGGCGCTCTCCGGCTTCTCGTCATGCTTTCCGTCGACGATTTCTCCGAAGCCACGAACGGTTTCTTCTCGTGACACATACGCGCCCTTGCTACCGGTAAAGACCTCGGCGACCGAGAACGGCTGCGAGAGGAAACGCTGGAGCTTGCGCGCACGGTATACGACCGTCTTGTCCTCTTCAGAGAGTTCGTCCATACCGAGGATGGCGATGATGTCTTGCAAGTCCTTATAGCGCTGCAACACCTGCTTCACTTTATTGGCGACGCGGTAATGCTCATCGCCAACAATGTCCGGCGTGAGCGCGGCCGAGCTGGACTCGAGCGGGTCGATAGCCGGATAAATGCCTAACGATGCGAGTTGGCGCGAGAGGACGACGGTCCCGTCGAGGTGCGCAAAGGTCGTGGCCGGTGCCGGGTCAGTCAGATCGTCCGCTGGCACATATACCGCCTGCACCGAAGTAATCGAGCCCTTCGTGGTCGAAGTAATGCGCTCTTGAAGCTTGCCCATTTCTTCAGCCAAGGTCGGTTGATAACCCACCGCCGAGGGCACTCGGCCAAGCAGCGACGAGACCTCAGAGCCTGCCTGAATGAAGCGGAACACGTTGTCCATAAAGAAGAGTACGTCCTTGCCGGACACATCGCGGAAATACTCGGCTTGGGTGAGGCCCGTGAGTGCGACGCGGGCGCGGGCGCCCGGCACTTCATTCATTTGGCCGAAGACAAGCGCCGTTTGCTTCAGCACTCCGGACTCCTCCATTTCGTGGTAGAGGTCGTTGCCCTCGCGCACGCGCTCGCCGACACCGGCGAATACCGAGTAGCCGCCGTGGTGCGATGCGACGTTATGGATGAGCTCTTGGATCGCGACTGTCTTGCCGACTCCTGCGCCGCCGAAAAGGCCGACCTTGCCGCCTTTAAGGAACGGGATAATAAGGTCAATAGCCTTGATGCCAGTCTCGAATATCTCGGCCTTGGTGGTCTGCTCGTCGAAGGTGGGCGGAGCGCGGTGGATGGGCATACGCGGAGCCTTCGGATCTATCGCGCCCTTACCGTCGACAGCCTCGCCGAGAACATTAAAGAGTCGCCCTAGACTGCTCTCGCCCACCGGTACTGAAATCGGCGCGCCAGTCGCTATCACCTTCGCACCACGCGCGAGCCCAGCAGTCTCATTCATAGAAATAGCGCGGATACGATCGAGACCCAGATGAGAAGCGACTTCGAGCGTGATGCGGCCGTGATTGCCGCTCTTCTCAATCACCAACGCATCGCCAATAGCCGGACGCTTTTCTGGAAAGTGGACATCCACGACTGGCCCGATGATTTCTGTGATAGTTCCGTTCATAAAAATATGATTATGCCGCTAATGCTTCGCGCCCACCGACGATTTCCGATACCTCGCGCGTGATTGCCGCCTGGCGAATCTTGTTATAGAGGCGCGTGAGGTCGTGGGCGACTTCTTTACTCTTGTCGCTTGCATTCTTCATCGCCACCATACGCGCCGAGTGCTCCGAGGCTTTGCTCTCCAAGAGCATATGGTAGAGCGACGCAGCGACGAGGCGTGGCACAAGCGTTTCAAGAATCGTATCGGCTTCTGACTCTACCGTGTATGCGGCGGGCGCTTCGATGGGGGCAAGTTCGGAAAATTTGCCCTTCGCGGGCACAATGTCGCGGACAAGCTCTTCCACAACGGCAACCGAGAGGGGGAGCAGGACGCGAACGGTCGCAACCTGTTCGAAGGTACTCTTGAAGTTGCTATAGCAAGCCACAACTTGGTCATATTCCCCGGCGAGAAAGCCTCGAGAGAGTTCGCGCCCAAGACTAAGAGCAGTCGCAAGCTCGATGTCATCGCTCCTATTTTCAAACGCCTGCGCGAGCGTGTACTCGCGGCGCTTGAAATATTCCTCGCCCTTCTTTCCATAGGCGTATACCGTTACGTCTTCGCGGCGCTTGCCCGCAACTACGAGCGCAGCCTGTTTCAATACGTTCGCATTAATCGCACCTGCAAGACCCTTGTCGCTCGTAATCACCACCAGCGCAATCTTCCGCGCCTCTCGTACCGTCGCGAGCGGATGCCGCTTGATGTCGCTTGAGCCCGAAAGCCGCGCGAGTATTGAGAGCGCGGCTCGCGCATACGGACGGCCGGCGATAGCGGCGCCTTGAGTCTTTCTCATCTTGACCGCGCTTACAGCCTCCATCGCGCGCGTAACCTTATTGGTCCGTTGCGTCGCCTTTATTTTATTCTTGATATCTTTGAGGGCCATAATTACTTTGAACGTGCGACAAAGGCGTCAAGCGCCGCCTTAAGCTTTGCTTCTGTGTCGTCCGCAATACTCTTAGTCTCTTTAATAGCCGTAAGCGCCTCCTTTCCTTCTCGCAGGAGGAAATCCTGAAGCTTCTGCTCAGCCGAACTCACTTCCTCGGGAGCGAAGGTGTCAAAGTATCCGTTCGTTGCAGCGTAGATGACGGCTGTTTCCATCTCAAACGGCAGCGGTACGCCCTTGTTCTGCTTCAACATCTCCGTCATTCGGCGGCCGGAGTCTATCTGCGCCTTAGTATTGGCATCGAGATCGCTCGAGAACTGCATAAACGCTTCGAGCTCTCGGAACTGCGCGAGCTCGAGCTTAATCTTCCCTGAGACTTTCTTCATCGCCTTGGTCTGCGCAGAAGAGCCCACGCGCGAAACGGAGATGCCGACGTTGACCGCCGGACGCTGGCCTTGGTTAAAGAGCGAGGATTCTAGGAATACCTGTCCGTCGGTAATGGAAATGACGTTCGTTGGGATGTATGCCGAGACATCGTTCTCCTGCGTCTCGATAATTGGGAGCGCCGTGAGTGAGCCGCCACCCTTTTCTTTAGAGAGCTTTGCCGCGCGCTCGAGAAGGCGCGAATGCAGGTAGAAAATGTCGCCCGGATACGCTTCGCGCCCCGGCGGACGACGAAGGAGCAGTGACATTTGGCGATATGCGACCGCCTGCTTCGAGAGATCGTCGTAGACGACAAGCGCGTCTCTGCCTTGGTCCATAAAATATTCTCCGATAGCCGCACCGGCAAACGGCGCGAGGAATTGAAGCGCGGCTGGCGCAGAGGCCGGCGCGGTGACGATGATGGAATATTCCATTGCGCCCTTATCCGCAAGCTCGGCGACGAGCTTTGCGGTCTTAGACTCCTTCTGGCCTATGGCGACATAGATGCAGATTGGTCGTGAGCTTTCTGGCTCGCTCTTCTGATTCAAAATGGTATCGATGGCTATCGCTGTTTTGCCGGTACCACGGTCTCCAATGATGAGCTCGCGCTGCCCACGGCCGATTGGAATCATCGCGTCAATTGCCTTGATGCCCGTATGGAGCGGGACATTCACCGGCGCACGGTCGATGACGCCATACGCTTCGCGCTCAATCGGAGTATTCTTTGTGCCTTTGATAGGGCCCTTGCCGTCAATTGGCTCGCCGAGCGAGTTCACGACGCGGCCGATAAGACCTTCGCCCACAGGTATAGAAAGCAATCGGCCCATACGACGCACGAGCATTCCCTCATAAATCTTTGCGGCGTCGCCGAGGACCACCGCGCGGACGGCGTCCTCTTCAAGATTCAAAACAAGACCGTATACCGGAGAGGGATCCTTAAGTGCCTCCTCGAGCGTCCGGTCGAAGGTCGAATCGAAAAGCACCATCTCATTCATCGAGGCGTTCGTAAGGCCGTCGATTTCCGCAATGCCGTCACCGGTGGCGCGAACGATGCCAACCTCCTCAACGCCGCCCTTGGGGCTCCACGCAGCAATCTCTGCTTCTATTTTTTTAATAATTGATTCCATATTTATGCAATGATATTCCTATAGATATCGATGAGCGCTCGTTTGCCAGTGTTATCGGTAAGAACGCCGTCTTTAATCTGGCGCCAGCCTGAAATGAGCGACGGATCCTCCTTTGCGGTTTCCTTCTCACGCTTCAGGTTCTTCGCGCGAGCTTCCTCCTCCCGCAGTTCGCGCAGCACGCGCGGCAGAAGCTTCATGCGCCCGGTTCGCTTCAAGTGGACAATGAATGTGTTGTAGTCGGTGATCATACGTTCGCTCTCATTACCTTCTCCGCGGCGAGGACGGCGAGCCGCGCGATTTCCTTTTCGCTCTCTCGCTTTGCGCGTGCCGACGCCTCGGTAGCTCGCGCCTGCGCGTCTCTCGCCACCGCAGCGGCACGTGCTTCAGCATCCTTCAGGAGTCGCGACTTCTCCGCGTTCGCTGATTCACGTGCCGCGATGAGGATATGCTCGGCCTCTTCGTCCGCGGCACCAACGCGCTTGCTTACCTCACTATCCGCACCAGCCAACTTTAGCTGTGCCTGTTTCGCATCTTCGACCCCTTTCGCAACAAGTGCGCGACGATTCTCGAGCATTGTGAGCACAGGCTTATAGAGGAAGTAACGCAGCGCGACGAGGACAATAGCAAAGTTGACCGCCTGCGCGAGCAGAAGGCTCCAATTAATCCCAAAAGCGTCGAGCAACTGCTGCATCGGTATTAGACGAACTTGATGATGAACGCAACCACGAGCGCGAGAATGCCGAGCGCCTCGGTGAAGACGATCGCGAGAATCATGTTCGAAACAATCTTACCGGACGCTTCCGGATTCCTTCCTATCGCCTGCATCGCACCACCGCCGATAAGGCCGATGCCGATGCCTGGACCGATGACGCCAAGCCCTGCGGCGAGCGCCATACCGATCATTCGTGCTGAATCTATATCCATAAGTATCTACAAAATTAAGTATTAATGCGCCTCCTCGGCGATAGCCAGCTTGATGAAGAACAGTGTCAGCATCGCAAAGACGACCGCCTGCACCAAACCGATAAACATCTCGAACCCGATGAGCGGCGCCGGCAGGAAGTACGGTAAAAAGTAGCCGGCGACGAGCACCATCACCTCTCCGGCAAATATATTGCCGAAGAGACGAAAAGAGAACGAAATAAGCCGACCCAGATTGCTGACGAGCTCGATAATCCCGACCACAAACCCAATCGGTGACTTCAGATTAACATATCTCCCGGCATATTTAAAAAATCCCAAGGTCGCGATACCAGTAATCTCAATGGTAAAAAATGATATCGCCGCGAGCGCGAGGGTGAAGTTAAGGTCCGTCGTTGGCGCGCGCAGGACCGGCAGGAACTGGGAGGCGTGGATGATGCCGAATGAGCCGACCCCCGGAAAGAACTCCAGCTCGTTGATAACGGCGACGAAGAGGAATATGGAGGCCACCAACGGAAAGAAGCGCTTGGCGAGCGTCTCGCTCTCGAGCACCTCGCTCATATACGCGAGCGCTCCTTCGAAGGCCCACTCGATGCCCGCCTGGAGCTTCCCGGGAACGAGTTTCAGAGAACGACCGAAGAAAAAGGCGAATCCGATAAGGAGAATCATCACCAGCCACGCCATAATGAGCGAATTAGTGATAGGAAAACCGAAAACGGAGCCAAGTTGCTCCGCTTTCAGCACAACTGAGATACCCCCACCCATTAGTTGCATTCTAGCAGATAACCCCCGCTCTATGCTATACTTCACCAAGTATTCCTAATACAATACACATTCATTATGGCAAATTCCGCATTGGCAAAACCCCTTAACCTCTCTCCCGAGCTCGAAGCAGTCGTGGGGTCAGGTCCCCTGCCGAGAACGCAGGTAGTCAAGAAGCTTTGGGAATATATCAAGAAGAATAACCTCCAGAACCCAGCAAATAAGCGGAATATCCTCGCCGATGACAAGCTGAAGGCGATATTTGGGGGTAAGGGTGAAGTAACGATGTTCGAGATGACCAAGCTCGTGTCGGCTCATATGAAATAACGGTTCGATCGAAGAAATGTAAAACCCGCCTTCCGGCGGGTTTTACATTTCTCAAGCAACTTCCTGCGTGCAAAACTTGCAGCGCTTCGCATCGATAGGGATATCGCTCTTGCATTCCGGGCACTTCTTGTCCGTCGGGGCCGCGGGTGCTCCCCTCTTCGAACGTGCGACGAGTATATTCATCGGCTTAACAATAAAAAAGAACACGGTCGCCGCGACGAGTAAGAAGGAGATGGCGGCGTTCAACAGATTGCCGTACATGAACGTGCTCCCGTTGAAGGAGAAGGAGAGCCCGCTGAAATTTGGTACCTTGGCAACCGACGCGATGAGCGGAGTGATAAGGCCGGTCACGAGGGCATTTACAACACTCGTGAAGGCCGCGCCTATCACGAGGCCGACCGCCAAATCAACGACATTCCCGCGCAATAAAAATTGTTTAAAGTCTTTCCACATATGTTGGTTATTACCTACCCAGTATACATCCTCCCCGTGCTACTGTTGTAGTGTGCTTCGCTCGATTACCTCTCTCGGCATCGCCTCTCTCCTCCTCGCAGCTGCGGGACCATTGCGACTGCCTCGTCAACTTCGGCACGAGACATGAATCCCGTCACGCCCACGTAAGGACCAACTTTCTTCGCCATTTGACTATCTCCTCAGTTGATTTCGATGTGCTGACTCTGATGACAACAATGCCATAAACAGTAAATGTAGTCAATAATAAGTTAGTTTTAGTTTTTATAGCACGTACTGAAAAAACTGAGGCTGTGGACCTACGGGGAGTCGAACCCCGACCTCGTCCATGCCATGGACGCGTTCTACCGCTGAACTATAGGCCCGTTCTTCCCCACTTTACTATAAGACCCTTTGTAAATCATCCTCGTATTTGACAGCCCAGGCATATATGCGACCATAAAGGCGTTCATCTAAGACGTTGTAAAGGAGGTGAGTTCTTTGAGCTTATATGATGCGATTGTGCGAGTACTTTCGAATGGCGCTACCGAAGCACGCCTACTTCTCGATGAGGTCGGCAAGCTGCGATCGGTGTCCTCCCTAGTCGAGTGGCGAACGGCCCTAGTCGCTCTCGAGCGCGCGGGCACCGTCAAGCGAGACGTTGTCCGCGACGATGATGGCGAAGTGTTACAGGTTGTCTACGCGTTGCCTAAGCGAAAACGGGGAGAAGTAACCAATGGAAAGTGCGCCGCATAACTACAATCCTCTTCGACGCCGCGAATATTTCTCTTCCGGCGTCTTTTTTATTGTGGACCTAGCGAGAATCGGACTCGCGCCTCGGCAATGCGAATGCCGCGTAATACCACTTTACTATAGGCCCTGAGCGAACAAAACCGATTCTAACACGGCAATATTCAGTCGGGCTACTGGGAATCGAACCCAGACTACAAGACCCCCAGCCTTGCGTACTACCACTATACGATAGCCCGTTGTATCGAAGATTACAGCCCAAAGACGGTGCTCGCAACGAGGTATGCGAGCGTCGAAGCGAGGCCGCCTGCAAAAGCACCCCAGAGAATGTCGACTGCGCTCACGCCGAGCGGCCAGTTCGCGATAAGGGCGAGATTGGTGAGGTCATAGGTCCCGTAGACAACGAGACCGAAGAAGAGCCCTCCGAGAAGCGCTTTCAGGACATTGTGCTGCCCTATCGCCGGAGCAACAACGAAGTAGACGAGTCCTGCGACGTAGACAATGTAGAGCGCCGCTATTGCCCACCAGGTCGTGTTGGTAGCGAGTAATCCCCCCAGGTGCTGCTTATAATAATTCTTCGCGATACCGCCGACCCATGCGAGGTCGATAATCGGCAAGATGATAAGCGTAATTAAATAGATATATATCGTCTGCATAGCGTTAAGTATAACCGAGATGTCCTCTGTCGGGCCGCCGGGAATCGAACCCGGTCTCTACGAACCCGAATCGTATGTACTACCGGCATACTCCGGCCCGACACAAAACACCTCCTGCTGCTTGTGCGCTCTATAGGATTCGAACCTATGACCTTTCGCGTGTGAGGCGAACGCTCTAACCAACTGAGCTAAAAGCGCGGCACGCCTAACCTTACCAGAAATCTGTTACTTCGCGAAGGCTTCCTCGAGCGTCTTAATGTCGAACTTTTTCATCTTTAAGAATGCCTGTGTGACCCGCACAATTTTCTCTTTGTCTCCCGACGAGAGCATTTCATCCATCCTTATGGGGACAACTTGCCAGGAGAGTCCATACTTATCCTTCAACCAGCCGCACTGCCCTTCGCTTCCGCCTGTCGCAGTTAATTTTTCCCAGTAGTAATCAATTTCGGCTTGATCTTCGCATCTGATGACGAACGATATTGCTTCAGTAAACTTAAACATCGGCCCCGCCGTCATCAGGCTCAGTTCCTGCCCGAATATTTCAAGCGTCGCCATCTCAACGTTCCCTGAGGGCGTGTCGGAAAGATTTCCGTCGCCACGAACTTTAGCGTCGGGGAAAACTGACGTGTAGAAATCTAGAATCTCTTTCAGATTTTTATCAAACCAGAGAAACGGTGTTATCTTTTTCATAACTCTATTATATCCCCAAATTAGCGACGGCGGTTGTCACTTCCTTAATCGGGAGCGAGAAGCCGATATTTTCTGAACCTTGAACCATCGCCACATTAACCCCGACCGCATCGCCACTCAGGTCGACGAGCGGACCGCCAGAATTACCCGGGTTAACGGCAGCATCGGTTTGGATGACGCCATTTAGCGTTTCGGAATTCCCGTTTTCGTCTGAAGCGCTGATGCTGCGATTCAATCCTGAAATCACGCCTACTGAGACCGAGTTGCTGTACTGCCCGAGCGCATTCCCTACCGCGAAGACCGACTGCCCGAGGGTGAGCGTTGAGGAGTCGCTAAGCGCGACAGTCGGATAGCCGCTACCGGAAATCTTTAGCACGGCAAGGTCTTCAGTCGAAGAGCGCCAGACAACCGTGCCCGAGACTTGCTTCCCGTTTGCCAAGAGGACGGTATAGGTCGCGTTCGTATCGGGCACGACGTGTTTATTGGTAATGATGTAACCGGTCGAACGGACGATGAATCCCGTCCCGGCGGCAACCTGTTGAGTCTGAGTTCCGACCTGCTGATACACTGGCACCTGTACATTAAAGCCTTGGAAGAACGGGTCATTCCCAAACGGGTTCTCATAGGTCACCTGCAACTTTGGCACCACCTGACTCTCAACGATGGAGACCACTGCTGGCGTTACCTTCGCCACTGCGTCCTGAAGCTGCTGGCCTTGGGACTTCTGTACGATTTCCGCACTCCGGGCTATTTCGCCGACACTCTCTGTCGTACTCGCAAGGTCAAAGACTGTATTTTGCAGTGAAGTGACTGAATAGGAGAGTCCTTTAATCTCCTCGTGTTCATACACAATTCCTGAGGCCGCCATGGCCAGTGCGACCACGGCAATAATCCAAGCAATGTTCGGGTTCATTTTCATATCCACTACTACTTCAGTATACCTAAATAACTTTCACTATTGGACTTTGGAGAGGTCTTTATTGATTACAATCGGCATAAAACCAATGATTTCATCGTGCAGTATCCCTTTTGGGATATCGTTATATATAAATATCTTTTTCCCAAGCCGGAAGGCGTCATACATTTCGATGAATGTTGCTCCACCAATATAATTCTCTACCCCATCCTTCTCGAAATTCAGAACGAGAACGGCATCGATGCCTTGGATTTTCTTTTCGCTCAAACGAATCATTTCCGCTTTCCATGTTGCATGGTCTAGCGAGCTCAGCGCTCGTCTCCTTTCCTCCTCTCCGGGTTTGTCATAGGAATTGGGGAGAACGACATCATGACCAACTTCTTCAAGAATTTTCTGTATCTCGGGGATATTCCTATAGAAACGTTTGCTACAGATGATGAAAATCTTCATGGTTCTGTGGACGTAGGCGTAACCGATTGGAATCAAATCATCAACGAGATACGGCTACTTGCCGCACTCTCGGGGCAGTTTTAGTTTTGTAGTGTATATAGTGGGAAGAAACTAAGTAGCTGGGCGTCT